>OLOZ01002266.1_pt1 | contig 11240 bp, 9 predicted proteins | sample 1673021 | NCBI WGS metagenome assembly OLOZ01 (sample SAMEA3136747, study PRJEB25190) | human gut metagenome | biome: human gut; feature: human-associated habitat; material: faeces | place: Austria | collected 2013
ATCGAGAATGAGAAAAACAAGAGAATCCGATGCATAGGAAGCATGAAATTGGTGGAGCGGGCATCGGGAATAAGAAAAACAAGAGAATCCGATGCAATCGTATTTGCGATTGGGAACCGCGTTAAAAGTTTCCGCATAATTTTCAGGATGTGGCACAGGAATTGCATGGGGGTCCTGCGTTCATCATAAATTTCCCGGTGGTGTGAAGCCATAAGGGAGAACGGGGCAGATGCCCCACAACACAAAGTATGAAGGAGATGGAGAAAATGTTTAAACTTCTTAACAAAAAGAAAAACAACAAAGGTTTTACACTTGTAGAACTTGTAATCGCAATCGCTATCCTTGCAATTCTGGTAGGACTTCTTGCACCTCAGTATACAAAATATGTTGAGAAATCAAGAAAATCTGCAGATGCATCTAATATGGATGAAATGGTAAAAGCTGTTCAGGTTTATGCAGCAGACGGATCAAATAACATAGCTGTGAAAACTGGAGAGACGACTATTGTAGGAACAATTTCAATTGGCGAGACAGTAACAGTAGATGGCGATGCTAAAACGGCTTTTGCAGCTGCATTAGATGAATTTGCTCCGGATTATGCAAAGGTTAAACTTAAATCAAAACAGTGGGGAGCTAATCCAACAGCAACCATTACTGTTGATAAAGAGGGTGGCGTAAAAGTATCTTATGAACCAGAGGCTTTTGCTACATTTATGGATAAGAAAAGCAAGTAATTGATAATTGATTTTTCACCCCTGAAAGGAATTCCCTATGCTTCTTTTTCTGGACTCTGTTCCATACATCATAATCTTTATATTTGGAATCGTGATTGGCAGTTTCCTGAATGTCTGCATTTACAGGCTTCCGCTGCATGAATCCATCATTACGGCTCCCTCCCACTGTATGACCTGTGAGCGGAAACTGAAGTGGTATGATATGGTTCCGGTGTTTAGTTGGATCGTACTGGGTGGAAAATGTCGTAACTGTAAATCAAAGATTTCTGTGCAGTATCCGATCATAGAGGCACTGAACGGTGTTCTTTATGTACTGGTATGTGCAGTCAATGGACTGAACCGGTCAAGCCTTTTGTATTGTCTGATGACATCGGCACTTCTGACACTCAGCCTGATCGACTGGCGCACATATGAAATCCCCTTTGGAATCAATGTATTTCTGTTTTTTATCGGTATCGCAGCAACCGTATCTGACCGGGGAAATCTGATTTCCCATCTGACCGGTGCCATTTGTGTCAGTGCTTTTCTGGGAATTTTATTCCTTTTAAGCGACGGCAGGGCAATCGGCGGCGGTGATATCAAGCTTATGGCAGCCTGCGGGCTGATCCTCGGATGGAAACAGATCATTCTTGCATTTCTGCTCGGATGCATCATTGGTTCAGTCGTACATACGATCCGCATTAAGGTAAGCGGTGCCGGTCATATGCTGGCAATGGGACCGTATCTTTCTGCAGGAATCTTTCTTGCGGCACTCTGGGGCAATGCATGGATCAGCTGGTACCTTTCCCTTTTGGGTCTGTAGCAGCACTTTATAACTGAAAGAATACTTTCGGTTATAAAAATATACTTTCTGTGAGATACAGAAACTATATTTTTGTGACTGAATGCCAGAATAAAATGAAATCTTCGGATTTTAGAGCGTATAAACGGAGGAAACCTGAAAATGGCAAAAATTTTGACGATAGAAATCGACACAGCACAGATTCGTGTGGCAGAGGTGGACAGCCGCGGTCAGCATATTTACCGCTGTTTTGTACTGCCTGTTCCGCAGGGGGCCGTAGATGACGGACAGATTCGTGATACAAAAAGCCTCGGAAAGCTTCTGAAAGAAGAACTTATCGCACAGGGAATCAAAACCAGAAAAGTATTCTTTGTGGCTGGTTCTTCAAGGATTGCCAGCAGGGAGGTCCGTATTCCGTTTGTTAAGAAGGACAGGATCCAGAGTATCATTCAGGAAAATGCAACGGATTATTTCCCGATTGATATTTCCAGTTACGTGATTTCTTACAGCATTATCGATATAGAATCGAAGGAGCAGGAGACCGGCGGTGCCATACGTCAGTATCATCTGATGGTCTATGCAGCGCCGACATCGATTTCTGCAGCATTTCGTGAGTTTGCGGAGGTTGCGGGACTGAATATGACCGGCATCGGATTTACCGGTGACAGCGTTTATTCCGCAGTAAAGACGACTTTTTCAGATGGTTTACATATGCTTGTCAAAATTGAATTTGATTCAACGAGCATCAGCATCATCAAAGACGGAGATCTCGCACTGCAGCGAAACATCAACTATGGTGTCGACAGTGCCATTGAGACCGTCCGTGCTTTTCCACAGTTCGGTGAGAATCTCAGCCAGCAGGAAGCTTTGATGGTTTTGCATGACCGGAGATGTCTTAAGGACAGCCTGAACGGAATCGACACGTCAGACATGGATATACAGGATCAGCTTCTCGAAAATGCCAAAATGGAAGTTACCGAAAGCTTCCGTTATATGGTCGGAAACATTTCCAGAATTATGGATTATTATATTTCCAGAAATACAGATGCCACGTTTTCATCTATTCAAATCTGTGGCCTTGGAGCCGGTATCAAGGGTGTGCGGAGACTTCTTGCCAATGAGCTGGCACAGAAAGTGGAAGTTGTTTATGCGCTTGATAAATGCACGTATCCGGAATTTTCCGAAGAAGAGGGACTTTATCTTTATACAGCGGTGATCGCCCCGATGCGTTCCGGCGTGAATCTGATGGAGAAGACGACCCGCAAAAAGAAAGAAAACAAAGATTCCTTAAGCGGTGCAGTCCTGATCTGTGTAGTTGGTGTGGCAGCCGGTGTGGCACTGACAGCAGCCGGCGTGGCAAGCCGTGTGTATCAGCAGCATCAGCAGGATTATCTGAATCAGCGGATCAATGAAGAAAGCTCCATTGAGGAGATTTACAATGCATACAATACTGCGCAGGAGCAGTATCAGAATTATCAGAACATGTATCAGTATACAAACACTCCGAATGAAGGGTTGAAAGCATTTTTGGAGGAGATGGAACAGAAGATGCCATCTGACATCACACTGGATACCTTCAGTTCCGATGGCTCTCAGGTAAGCTTCAGCATGCGTGTTTCAGGCAAATCTGCAGCCGCCAATACACTGATGCAGCTTCGTACCTTCGAAAGTCTTGCGACAGTCACGACGACAGGACTTGAGGAGGATGAGACTGGAACTGTGGCGATGAGTGTGATCTGTACCTATGCAAATCCGGCACCACTGGATAATACCGAAGAATAAGGAGGCAGACGGGACATGAACATTTCTATGCGTGACAAAAAATTATTACTGATGTTTTCCGGTGTAGCGGTATTCGGACTGGGATGGTTTTTCGGGTATCGTCCGCAGATGGAGGAAGCAGCGAATATCGAGGCGGCAAACAAACCGCTCGAAGAACGTCTGTCCAATCTTCTGGAGCTTGCGAAAAACAAAGATTTTTATATCAGCGAGACAGAGAGTGCCCAGAGTAAGATCAACGAGTATGTAGCGAAATTTCCTTCCGATGTAAAAGAAGAAAACGGCATCGTACTTGCACAGAATATAGAAAATAATATCGGAATGCAGATTACCAATGTCGGAATCGCGGCCAAAGAGTTTGTAGCTTCAATCGACGGAAGTACCGAAGAAGAAATCGCAGAGCAGAATGCGACAATGTCTGAGCAGGCAAACGCACAGACGCAGGAACAGATCGATGAGATCGAGGGTACGGACAGCCAGGCGGCAGAAGATCTTCAGAATGCTTCAGACGCGGCAGCAGCACAGGCGGACAGTGCTTCACAGACACCGGTGCTTTACCGTACACAGGATACCATGCAGTTTACCGGAACATATGAGAATCTGAAAGATGTAATCGCATATCTTGCAGAGCAGACCGGAAGACTTACGGTAGATAATATGAATGCATCCTACGATACCTCTACCGGCTATCTGACAGGAAGTATTGTAGTCAATATGTTTTCCATGTCGGGAACAGGAAACAGCTATACAGAACCGGATGCCGGTCAGGTGGCATACGGAACCGGCAATCTGTTCGGAACGCTTGAACAGGCTGCAGCGGCAAATGCAGATCAGGCATCTGAAGGAGATGGCAGTGACGGCCAGAGCGACAACGGTCAGGAAGGAGAAAATACAGACGAAACAGCAGCTCCTGCTGATGGTCAGGGTCAGTCATAATATGCATGTATGTTAGAGGGGAAAATATAAGCCCCTCTATCTGTCTATATATCGATACTTCATTCTGGAAAGGAGGAGCCCTATGAATGAGCAAAAAAGAAAAAATCCGAATGCCGGAATGACGCTTCTTGAGGTCATTATCGCAGTCAGTATTTTTTCCATAACGGCGATCGTACTCCTGCAGGCATTTGTTACTTCCGGACGGATCAACCGCAAATCAAACCTTTATCTGGAAGCGACGACAGCAGCGCAGAATATCATGGAGGAAGTCAAGGCAAAAACTTTCGAGGAAGTTTCACTGGCATTTAACTATCCGTTTGATTTAAATGGTGATACAAGAATCAGTTTTCTGAATCCACAGAAAGATAAAATAAAAAGCGGCGAGCTTGGAATCCGTGAAGTCCTGAAAGCTTCCGGAAATGGCGGAACAACTTATAATTCCGTCAGTCAGTACAGGGACGGAATGGACGAATCCAAAGTGACGGCATCTGTGATCTCGACAGATGGCGGCAAGACTTATAAATTTAATCCGCGGAAAAAAGGTTCCAATGCATCGAAATATTATTTCGAATTAACGAATGTGACAGTGAATCATGAGAGTTTTGATGCGCTGGCAGAGTTTGACGGAAGCGAAAGCTCCGGCTACAAAGAAAAGACTGTCACCGGTACCGGCGATGGTAAGAACGATTATCTTGCACCGAAGATTTCTGATATGGACAGCAAGACAAATGCATTTCTGATCATGCCGCGTAACTGGGATGAAGAGGCCATGCAGCAGATGGTGGCAGGACAGAGAAGTGCCGCAATCGAGGCAATGAATACGGATGCCGGAAATAATGCGACAGACAGTGATACCTATCAGCTACTGGACTGGAAAGATGTCTACAAATATACAAAGAGAACGCTGCATATCAAGATCGAGGAGAGTGGCGGAACGGTCAGGGCAGAGGCAAGATATGTCTTAAGCGCGTACGACTATAAGAAATCCGGTGGAACAAAGTATGAAACCATGAGCCTCTGTCCATGTGGCGGCAAAGGTGAAGACGAAGATGTTTCGGGATGTTTCTGTACATACAAGAGTGCGTATGTACCATTTTACAGCTCTGAGACGGGTGAAGCACTGAAAAATATTTTTATTTTTTATTATCCGAACTACAATTCAACCAGTGCGACAAATCCATATGACAAGATCATACTGGATAACACGACAAACTATGAAGTCAGTTTCTATGTAACAAAGCAGAGGGACGATACCAATAATGAGCCGACTTCCGCACAGGAAGCGCAGTATCGTATGTCTCTGATCATCAATGAAAATCCGGCTGCGAGAAACAAGAGCAACTGGAGCACAAACCCGAGCCTTTATAAGGCGGTTACGAAACTTCGTACAAATCTTGATTACAATATCAGTGATATGGACGAAGTGCTGAACCGTCCGAAGATCAGTCAGATGTCCCTGACTTATCAGGCGGTTAATGATAAGGGCATTAATGGGGCAAAGGTGACAAATGCATCGGCAAAGAAAGTACTGGACTGCAACAGTCTGGATGACCGGGACGCAGAGGACCGCATTTATACGGCGAAGGTGAGCGTGTACAAAGCGGGAGCAGCTGCAAAGAATTTTCCGGACAGTGATCTTGTCGTGACACTTGATGGAGCAAAAGAAGATTAAACCTCCGGGGAGGAAGCAATGAGAAACATCACAAAAACAAAAAGACAGCAGAATCAGGGATTTTCACTTTTTACCGTACTGATCGCGGTTTCTTTTGTGGGAATCCTTGGACTTCTTGTACTTTATATCGCACTTTCGAATTTTAATATGAAAATCACAGACCTGAAGGGCAAGGACAGCTTTTATACGGCAGAGCGCGCGCTGGAGGAAATCCGTACCGGACTGCAGGAGGATGTGGGAAATGCCATGTCAAAGGCCTATACGCAGGTTCTCGAAAGCTACAACGTAGAGAACCGTTCACAGGATTCTTCTATGGACAGGCAGCGCCAGAGCGAGTTTCAGGATTGTTTTATCACAGAACTTATGCGCACTCTCCGTGTGTCGAAGACAGAAGATAATATTTATAATATGGAGAGACTCCGCAGATATGTGGATCTGAAGTATGACGGCTCAAAAGAATCTCTGATCATCACCAATCCGGCCGGAAGTGCCCCTTTGATGAAAGCAGTCAAAAATGTCGGCAAAAATACAGAGAATAATGGAGTCCTTCTGAAAAATCTTAAGGTAATCTATGTAGATGAAAAAGGAAGAGCAGCGATCATCTGTACGGATATCCGTCTGCTTGTTCCGGAAGTACAGTTCCCGACACCGTCCACACTTCCGGATCTTATGAATATGATCGTTGTAGCGGACAAGGGCATCGTATGCGAAGGAACCGAAAGCACACCGACTTCTATCAATGGAAGTATTTATGCAGGTAACCTGCCATCTGCACTGGCTGCGGATTCTGAGACCAGCATTAAGGTAATACCGGGTGCAAGCCTCAATGTGGAATCCGGAGATAAGGTTGTCTGCAAAGGGGAGATCAGTGTTGGTCTGAATTCTACTTTTACGAGTGCCGAAAGTGTGAATCTGTGGGCACGTGGACTGAATGCAGATTCTGTACAGAATGTGAGCCTTTCCGGTTCGACTTATTTTGCGGATGACCTTACGGTCACAGGCAAAAATAATAACGTAAAGATCAGCGGCAATTATTATGGTTATGGTTCTTATGAATCGGCAACTTCGGATGACTGTGTGGCAAAAGACCAGTATGAAAAATCCGGACTGACGGGAGCTGCATTGAGCAGCGCGATCGTGATCAATGGCAAAAACACAACACTGGATCTTTCTGATACACAGAAACTGATGATCGCCGGTCGAAATTATATTGCAAGTTCGAAGGTAAAGGCAAATAACAGAAGCAATACCAATGATGTGGCCACAGGTGAGAGTCTGACTGTCAAAGGTACGCAGCTTGCGTATCTTGTGCCGAAAGAGGTACTTGGGGCATCCGGTAATCCATTGACTTACGATGCTTACCTGGCGCTTTTAAACGGAGCCAAAGATATTTCCGTAAACTGGGATGCTGCAGTTGAGGCGTGGGGCGGCAGGACTCTTCGTGATATCGGTGTCGACAGCGAGAAACCGGTGCAGACTGTTTTTTATAATGATGGATTTGTTTATTTTTATCTGAATTTTACAGATGCACAGAAATCAGCGGATTTTATGCAGATGTATTATCAGAACAATCCAACGGTTAAAGCAAATATGGATAAATATCTTTCCTTCTATTTCGGAGGGGAAGATTCAGGAATTACGGTCAAAGATGCAGATTCTTATCTGCGCTATATCACCAACGGAAATGCACTTTCTTACAGCGGGGCAGACGCACAGGGAAATATGCAGCAGGCAACCAGCGTAAATCCGGGAGAGAAGATCCTTCAGGAGCAGGTTGGTTATCAGAACAGCTGGTATGCCCTGAACCGCAAGATGATCACAAGCTATGATCTTCTGAACAAAGCAGTAAAAGAAGATGCCGAAGGTAAAACACATAATGAGACAGACGGCGACCGCAGTGTATATGATAATCTTGTCAATGAAAAGAAAATGATCTCATATATTAAGGATACTGTAAAAGATGATACAGGGAAATACGTGTTTACTGCCAGTGATGAAGACGGCGGTCTGCAGGCAATTATGTATGACAACGGAGAAAATGGAATGAATCAGACTCTAAAAATCAGCCAAAGTGATGCCGACAAACTTCGTCTTGTGGTATGTACCGGTGATGTGGAGATTGAGTCAGGTGTGAAATTCCAGGGTATTATTATGGCAAAAGGCACGATTACCCTGAGAGCAGGTGCACAGCTTGAATCGGCTCCTCTGGAGGCAGCAAGAGTATTTCAGGCGCAGATGAGTTCCTATGGAGACGGAACAAGCATCAAACCGCAGGATTTCTTCTGGGAAGGCGACAAATATGTTCTCGGAAATTCATCTTCATCAGGAAAGAAAGACACGCTGAACGGTTCTGACACGTACAGCATCGCGGACTGCGTGACTTATGAGAACTGGAAAAAAGAATAAATATACAGAATAGAAAGAGGTGAGGGCAGTATGAAGAACAAAAACAAAGGTTTTACACTCGTGGAACTGATCATTGTCATTGCTATTTTTGCTATTCTTCTCGGAATCGCTGTGCCTTCTCTTAATTCGATTCTGGGCTTTCGGGTAAACCGGGCTGCCAATTCCATTGCGGCAGCTCTGGACAAAACAAAGACAGAGGCTGCGAATCGCCTGGTTGGCGAGATGAAGCTGGAAAAAAGAGAAGACGGTTATTATATCAGTTATTATCTTGACCGCGGCAAAGTGGACGGTGAATCAAACGTAAAGCAGGATCAGCCGGAAAAGATCGCTCCGGCACGTACAATAATCAGTTATACAATTGATAATGGTACAGAACAGGAGCTTGGTGTGGGTGACGGCATTGTGCTCACATATGACCGGGCAACCGGTGCGTTTCTCCCTTTGCAGGAAAAAGTGTGGACTCAGAAAGCAATTCTTTCGGTACTTGCAAACGGAGAAGATATACCGCTTACGAGAAGTGGTGCGTACTGTACCAAGATCACTGTCAGAGGCGGCGGTCGTTATAAGACGCTGAATCTGATTCAGGAGACCGGCAAATATGAGATGGTTTCCGGACACTATTAATTTTGTGTGAGATGAAATACATTCTGTATGAAATGCGATTTTATTATTTTTTGGAGGAGAAAATCCTATGAAGATAAGAAAAATAAAAAATACAGCAGAAAAGCTTAAGAACGGGGGAAGAGCGCGGCAGACGGATAACCGGGGCCTGACTCTGATCGAGCTGGTCATTACGGTTGCAATCATCGCAATTTTTTCAGGTGTGGTGATGACATTTATCATGACCGGCAGCAATACATACAGAAGTACATCCAGTAACGCAAAAGTGCAGATGGAGACACAGGAACTGGTTGACAGGATGGAAGACCTGATCATTGATACCAACAGAAGCCTTTATTATGCAAATGGTACAGGCGAAAATACAGGCTCCGAGATCAAAAACGATATCAAGCAGAGCGGAGACGGCAACAGTGACGGAAACAAGACTTTCATCGTCTGCAACGAATACAAAAATAACGATGGAAACACCAGCCAGTATATCTGTGATGTGATTGATTGGGACAAAAAAGATGCAACGGTCTATTACAGTCAGAGAGAATATACCGCGACAAGCAGCTCTGATGATTCAGGAAAAAATGATACAGAGACAGCAGCATTGTCTGAGGACGAGGAAGATGTATCTGCATTTTCTCTGGATGAAGAAGATAGTGGAGAACAAAATGTGCGCAATGTCCGTACAAAGGTGAATCGTTCTGTCCTTGCGACAGGTATTCTTGATTTTCGTGCGGATCTTACCAAAGTAGAATCAGATAATATTGTCCGTTTTCAGCTCAGCACGGAAAATGGAAAAAAAGAGATTGAGACACTGCACAGTGTCAGCCTTCGAAATAAAGTAAAAGTGAAGAAACCGGCAGATTCAGGATGGCGATAGGCTCACAAAAGACCAGAAATACAGGGCAACAATTTCTATAAACATGTATGATGTTGAGGGAAATGCAGATGCAATTGCAGTAACTCCGACAAATGCTACCAACTATCATATAAGGGATTATATGAATGGGGCTACTGAAGCTACTGAAGACAATCTGGGATGGTATTATACACCACGTACAGCAGGAAATCCGACATTGAACGTAGGAGTCTACAGGGTAGAAGACAGAATCTGCGGAAATGATTGGAATTACGGATTTGAAGCAACACTAAATTTTGTAGTTTCTTGATAAATACAGCATATTTCAAGGCGTTAGAGCAAAATCAGGAGGCAATTTTATACATGAGATTCAAACATAAAAAACTATTGATCTCCGGCACGGCGGTGGCTGCCGCCGGTGTACTGGGGGCGGGCGCACTTTTGCAGTCTGTTCTTTCGGTGCAGGCGTCATCTGAGATGATGCCCGGTATTGAAACGATTGTAAATGAAAGTACAGAGGAGGATCCGTTTCGTATTCTGGAACTTGTTGATTCCAGTGATGATGCGGAGATCGGTTATTACATATCGGGGCAGGAGCCAAGTCTGAAATTATATCAATATCAGTATACAGATGCGGATGGAAATACGCAGACGGTACATTTTTCAACGATAAAGGATGCGCTGAGTAAACTTCCGGAGAAACGGAGAACAGAATTTGTCATGAACGTCCGGCTGGATGATTCCGGACAGATTGATGAAAGTATAAGCACCGGAATCAAAAAGATCAGAGATGCAGCAGGCAATGACGCGAGTCAGTATCCGTTGTCGGTGTCTGATTATCAGGAAAAATATTTCCTTTCAGACAGTGACGATGCCTCGGACTGGACGAAAGTGGATCTGACGGATTTTGACGGCAATTCCCGGACAGATACAGTAACAGTCAACGGTTCCTATGTCGAGAACACGTCCGGTACCGGTGATTACACAAAAGGTGATCAGGAATATTATCCGATCCGAAATGATGTAGATGCGGATAAGCAGCAGTCAGAAAAATTCCGCGAAAACATCCAGAGCTTTGAAGAATCGACAAGCAGTGATGCACGCGGAGCCTATTATCTGGAATTTACAGAAGTACCGAATACCAAAATCAACAATGCACTTGCAGATGAGAATGACAAAGGACAGAAGTCACTTCTGCCGGAATATGATTATGCGAATGGCAGATACGGCTATTACGAAAATGTCTATACAACTCTGACAAAAGAAATTGCGGAGCAAATCGACAACAAAGATTATCAGTTCCCCGGAGAAAAACCGAATAAAGTAGATGAAAGCAAGGCTGTTCTTGTACGGGATATTCTGGATGAAGCAGTGGAGACGACGAGTACCGTATCGGATAACAGAGGCTTTGACGGGGAAAACGGTCAGGCAGCAACGGATACAGAAAATTTCGGTACGGAA
>OLOZ01002275.1_pt1 | contig 11199 bp, 8 predicted proteins | sample 1673021 | NCBI WGS metagenome assembly OLOZ01 (sample SAMEA3136747, study PRJEB25190) | human gut metagenome | biome: human gut; feature: human-associated habitat; material: faeces | place: Austria | collected 2013
ACAAGTATGTGAATGAAGCTATGGTTGAGCACGGCTATGTACTTGGTGGTGAGCAGAGTGGACACATTATTTTCAGTAAACATGCAACGACCGGTGATGGAATGCTCACAGCGATCATGCTCATGGAAGTGATCCTGGAGAAGAAGCAGAGTCTTCATGCTTTATGTGAAGGAATGAAGATGTATCCGCAGTATCTTGAGAATGTGAGAGTTTCTGATAAGAAGGCAGTGACAGAGAATCCGGCTGTGCAGAAGAAAAAGCAGGAGATCGAAGAAGAACTGGCTGGAAACGGACGCATCATTTTACGAGAGAGCGGCACAGAACCTGTGATCCGTGTAATGGCGGAGGCTGATTCGGACGAACTTTGCAGGAAGTATGTTGGGGAGATGGTTGAGGTGATTAAGACTATTTTGTAGAGAATAGAATATGGGGTGGATACGGAGTTCCTGAAGGTGGGAACTTTGTATTTAGTAAAAGAAACTACAAATATAAAATAAAACATATCAGCTTCGGAAAGTATTTGCAGACATACGTTTGGAGTGATAAAATTAATTTGAAGAATTTAATAGTTTAGTATTTGGCTAGAAGTTTCTAACTATTAGAAATGATGGTATTGGTGTGCATGATATTAGTTTTTTTGTGCTGAAGAGTGGACGATTAATACGTAGTTTCCAAATTTTGAGGTCTGCGATCTGCTATCTTTAGCAATTAGCAGCAATGTGGCATTGCCTATGGTAGGGAGAGGTTTTATGCAGGTTGTTTCATTTGCTAACAATGAGGATATGTGAAAGTAATGGAAGAATTTTTTGAAAACAATAAAAGACGGTACACATGAGAATTCATTTATTATTGCTGAAATTAAGATTTTCTTTGAACCTGTATTGGATGCGATAGTGAATAAGAAGGACGGAGGTAAGATAAATGTTATCATTTATTGAGTTGAGCAAACCTCATATTGATTTGGAATTATACGGGACGGATACTAATATCGCACCAATTGATAAAGTTCATATTATGGATGAAGATTCTTTTGAACAATTCACCTTAGAATGGCTATATGGTTGTAAAAAAGAAAAATATTTATCCATCAAAAGAATAGGAGGTGCCGGTGACAAAGGACGTGATATTGTTGGCTATTATAGTGATGGCACGGTAGATTATTATCAATGTAAACATTATAATGCAGGGCTTGCTCCAACAAATTATTATATGGAATTGGGAAAACTTTGTTACTATACATATAAGGGAGAAATTCCTATACCAAAGGAATATTTTATTATTGCCTCAAATGATGTAGGACCTTCTTTACAAGACTTAATTGATGATCAGTCAGCATTAATAACCAGTCTTATAAAAAATTGGGATGTATATTGCAAATCAAAAATTACTAAAACAGAAGAAATTTTATTAGATGAACCATTTTTAGATTATATAAACTCTTTTGATTTTACAATAATCAAAACATATCCTATTGCTCAAATCGTTGATGAGTATTTAGATACAATATATGGAAATATTCGTTTTGGAGGACGTAGACTTAATTTGCCTACACCATTGAAACCAACAGACACGATTGATGTTGTTGAGCTGCCATATATTTGTGCGTTATTAGAAGCGTATTCGGATGAATTGAAAGTAAAAATTGACACGACGAAGTCATTAGAAGCTTATAGTCATTATTTTAAGCATCTTAACAGGCAGAGAAAAGATTATTATTCTGCTGAAACAATACGTAGATTCGTTAGAGACACGTTAACAGATTCACAACAGTTTGATATACTGAAAGAGGAGATATACAATGGAATAATTGATACACATGAGCAGGAATATGATAGCGGATATAAACGTTTAGTTGAAGATTTAAAACAAGCTTCTGTAACTAATACATCAAAGTCTATGTTGGATAGTAAATTGCATTGCATAGGAATTAGTGAGCGAAAGGGATTTGCCATATGTTGGTTAATGATGAAAAACTAAGGTGGGTGAATAAAGATGAGTGAGGTTTTTAATAGTTCACTTGAAATATCATTGAGAATATTGATAATTTTGAATACGGTGAAAAGCAGATTATCTGTTGACAGAATCACTGCTTTAGATTTTATATCAATATATGGGAAAGATTTTGGATCATCAGAGTATAATTTGCATGGTGATAACGATTATCGATTTAGCGAATATACATCAAAACGAAAAATTGTATCGCAAGCCTTAAAAGAATTGATATTAAGAGGCTACATTATTCCACATTGTAATAAAAGTGGATTCAACTATAGTATATCAAGAAGCGGAACAATGTTTTGTAGATCTCTTAATGATAAATATGCAGAAGATTTTACGGACATAGTAAAAAAAACGGATTCATTATTCTTTGAATACTCTGATAGAGAATTAATTTATATCATAAACGAATACGCGATAAATATGGTGAGAGGTACGAGGGTATGAGTTTTTATATTGAAAGATTGACTGTCACTGGCGTGGGGAAAAAAGATTCAACCATTGAGTTATCGAATGGTGTGAATATTATATATGGTCCTTCAAATACCGGTAAAACCTATATTGTTAAATGTATTGATTATATGTTTGGAAGTGATAAAGAACCTATTGATATTTCTACTGGGTATGAAGTTATAGAGATTATTGTGCGAACAGAGCATGGAAAATTGATAATGAGCCGTAAAATTGGAGAGAATAAAATAAATGTAGAAAGTACGGACAAAAAAATATCTTCGGGCAGGTATAATTCAAAAGCAAGTAGTAACAATTATGATAATACTATTAATTCAGTGTGGTTATCTTTAATTGGTATTGATGAAAAACATTTTATTATTTGTAATGAGAATTTTAAGAAAAGAGTATTATCTTGGAGAACGTTCAGTCATATGTTTATGCTTACAGAAACAAAAATAATTTCTGAAAGTTCGATTATTCTGTCAGATAAATATACCAATAATACTGCTGAACTATCTTCTCTAATTTTTCTATTGTCAGGCAGAGACTTTGCCGAGGCAGAAAAAATTGAGAGCAAAGAAATTAAAGAAGCAAAAAAAGATGCTGTGAAGGAATATATAAACAGAGAATTATTTAGATTATCTGAGAGAAGTCAAGAATTGTTGGCCAAATTAAAGGAGAGTCCTCATGTAGATATTATGCCAGAGATTGAAAAAATTATGGAAACAATTTCTTCAACCGAACGGTTAATTAATAAAGCTATAACGGAAAATCAAGAGATACTTGCACAATTATATGATAAAAATCAAGATTTAGCTGAGTGCAATCTGCTTATAAACAGATATAATGAACTTGCAACTCAGTATAGCGCAGATTTAAAACGACTCAATTTTATTGTTGACGGTGAAGCAAACTTGAAAGGAGATTTTTCAACTCAATGCCCATTTTGTGATAGCAAGGTAATCGTCAAGAAAAACAAAAACTATATTGATGCAGCAAAATCAGACTATAAAAAGATAAAATTGCAAGCAAAAGATTTGGAAAGTGCATCTAAAGAATTGTATGCGGAAAAACTTACTTTAGAGCAAGAAATTAGGACATTGACTGCAAAAAAGCAATCAATAGAAGAACTTGTTGAAAATGAACTTAAGCCGGAAGTGGCTATTTTAAAAGAAAAGTTATCAGTATATAAAGAGGCAGTTGAGTGTCAAAAGGAAGTAGATGTTCTAAAAAAAATATCAGATCAGAAGACGGCTGATATGATTGAAAATGGCATTGACGATGAAAGTCAAATTAAATTTTCAGTAAAGGAGCACATTGGCTATAATTTCATTAGTGACTTGAATACTGATATTAGGTTATTCCTTGAAAGTTGCAAATATGATAATTTATTTTCTGTAGTGTTTGATAAGACAACTATGGATGTTATTATAAACGGGAAAAAGAAAAGCGCTAATGGTAAAGGATATAATGCATATTTAAATTCAGTAATAGCAATTGTTTTATCAAGATATTTGGAAAGGCATGCAAAATATTCGCCAGATTTTTTGCTGCTAGATTCACCTATATTATCATTGAAAGAGAAGAAAACCAAAAAGCCATCTGAGACGATGAGAAGTATGCTGTTTGAAAACATTATTGATAATCAAAATGAAGTACAAACGATTGTGGTAGAAAACGAAATACCGGATATTAACTATAAGAATACAAACATAATCCATTTTACTAAAGAAAAAGGCAATGGCAGATATGGCTTCTTGTGGGATGTCACGGATTGATTATTAGATTTGCGTAGTACATAGTTTTTAATTGATATTAGTTTCAAAAAGTTCACTCCAGAGAAGTGGCAGAAATATTCCATGATGCAAATTTAACTTAAATCCTACGTTTGACATGTGAATAATCTAGAGCATGTGTCTTTGATGTTTAGTAACAGGAAAACGCAAATCTGCTACTGAGAAACCGCTGTTCTGGTGGTGGGAATTTTTGTTATAAATCCTTTAAAATGTAATCATGTACCACTAGGTGTAAACTCATTCAAAGGAGATCATGACTATGACCAAGTATTGCGGGATTCTTAAACATACAGATGCCCCAATGACAAAAGATTAGACACTTGATGCTTTTTTAGATAGGTTATATAAGACGCTTTTCTAGATAGACCATACTAGAGTTGACAAAATAGAAGAACTGTGATAGAATACAAAAATTTAAAGGAGAAACCATGGCGAAAAAGAAGGTTTATGCAGTAAGAAAAGGGAAAAAAACAGGTTTATTTTATTCCTGGATTGAATGTGAAGCCGCTGTGTCAGGCTATGCGAAGGCTGAATATAAAGGATTTGCTACTGAAGAAGAAGCAAATGCGTATCTGGGCGTGAAACAAGAAATAGCGGGAAATTATAATACCGACGAAATAACAGATAATAAGCTTCTTGCATACGTGGATGGAAGCTTCGATGAAACTCTTGGAAGATATGCCTTTGGATGTATTATTATTACTCCGAATGGAGAAACTATTAAAGAGTTTGGAAATGGTGACAATCCAGAATCACTGGCAATACGTAATGTGGCAGGAGAGATGCTGGGGGCTATGTATGCCGTGAAATGGGCAGTAAAAAATGGCTATGATAATATAGAATTGCATTATGATTATGAAGGCATAGAAAAATGGGCGGTTGGTGAATGGAAAGCTAAAAATACACTTACTCAGAAGTACGTAGCTTTTATGAATGAGCAACAATCTATTATTCGGATTAATTTTCAAAAGGTGAAAGCACATACGGGTGATTTTTATAATGAAGAGGCAGATCAATTAGCCAAAAAAGCACTGACAGAAGGAAAAGGAATTCCTAAAATTAAGCGTGGCGATTTCTGGTTTACAGTCGCAGGTATCTCTGAGGATGATTTTAAAACGATTGTTGAATTGACAGTAGAGGAAATCGGTGCAGAAAAGATTGTAGAAGAAGATAGAGATATTGCTTACGGAAAAGCTGTTGTTCTGACACAAACTGAAAAAAAAGACAGAGTAGTTATTAACCATTATGGAAAAAATAATAAATTGGTTATGCAGGGAAAGCCAGGACAAATTTTTTCAATTGTTGTAGGATATGTAACTGAATTAGTGGATGTAGAAGAGATACCGCAGATTTTCAATAATACATATAACTTGACGGTTGACAAAGATGAAGTCTGTTCTGAATTTCAGTTTTATTTGCCGAATTCATATAATAAGTTGCCACCTAAAATTTCCAGAACCTTACATCAGGCAGTTTATAATTTGAAGTTGGATGGGGATATGTTTGATGGAACATTTCTAGCACAGCCAGTAGTAAGAGTTTTAGAAGCACATTTAAAAATGATTTTAAAGGAAAACGATATTATTTCGGATTACGAATATATTAAAGATAATGGATTTGATATGTTTGATAAAGTCGGGGCAAAATATAGGTTAAAACCCGACCGTTATGGAAATGCAAAAGAAGAGCATATTAAGTATATTGGGAATATCTATACTTTTTATCACAATAATAGACATCCGCTGTCTCATTGGGATGATCCAACGGGGATGGATACGACGAAACTATTAGATGTTCATGGTGCACACGATTTGATTAAGCGTACTTTAGCAATTATTGATGAATATTATGAAGTAATATAGTGAAGACATAAGTTATGTAGAAAGGAGTGCAGCAAATGGATAATTTTGAAATCACAGTTCTGAAAAAAGAAAAAGAAAATATTCTGATTTTCATGAAAACAAGCGAGCCTCCTTTTGATTTCTTGGAAGAAATGGAGACGGCACTAACAGATATCCATTATAAAGGGAACGTTGTGATTGATGAGTTGTTGCATAGCGGTAATAACGATGAGCGTTTTATTACTGGATATTTTGATGGAAATAGGTTTGAAAGTGGAGAATTTAATTTCAAGCTTGTAATGAAGAAAAGTGAGTTGAGGGAACCAGTGTGTCGTTTTTTACAAAAGGACAAGGAATTTCTTTTCCTTACAGGACTAACAGGAAAACAGCAGAAACTAATTGAAAAAGGTTGTGTGATTTAATGTTAAGAATAGATAAGGAACTTTTAAAAAATTGAATATTCGTAAATGCTCCATAGGTTCTTTCAAAATTTTATGGTCTTTATTGCGTTAACATTACGGTGCGGCAGAGCCGCCAGTCCGAGTCTGTGAAAGTTTTTCTGCAAATAGGATTTTAAGGTATTCTATGATAAAACATTAATGATAATCAAAGTTCCTGAGAGGGAACTTTGTATTTACAAAAATAAACTACAAACGAAGAAAAAACGTAAGAGAAAATATTTGCTTATAATGTTTTGCAGTGATAAACTTAAAATAAATTAAATGTTAATGAGGTATGAAGGGGCTACCTTTTATCCTTTAAGGCATAAAAGGAAGAACAATAGATGTTGAAAGTAAAAAGAGTAAACAAAAGTAATCTATTATATGGTATGGTTTGGTTTGTAATACTATTACTCGCAGATATTTATAATATTTTTACACGAATTATATGTAGTATAGGAGCATATGAGTTCTTTACGATTGTTATTGTGACTGCGGCAATTGTAATTATATACTTTAGAATCGATATTTCTATCAAAATGCCAATCAATTCAGATATGGACGAAGCGATAAAAAGTGCTGGGTATACTTTAGCAATATATTTACTGTTTCAGATGATAGCATTAACTATGCAGATAAAAATTTTCGCATGGTATAAGCTTATAGGAACAGTTTTATGCCTATTATTTCTTGCTATAGTGTATACATATCGAATAAGAATTTTAGAAAAAAGCAGTGATAAATATAAAGAAACCAGAGAGATACAGAATAATACCGTTACATTACAAGAACTATATCAAGGACAAATGGATAAGCAAAGTGATACAATGATTTTATTAGATGAAGATGTTGTAGATTATGACTTGCTGCACAGAAAAGAGCTTATTGAAAGCATTTCTACAACAATAAAAAATTGTTATCCAAACAAGAAATTTGTCCTTAGCTTAAGTGGAAATTGGGGAAGTGGAAAAACAACCATATTAAATCTGGTAAAAAAGCAATTGCAGGATTGTCAGGAGAACATAATAATTATAGACGATTTTGATCCATGGAATTTTGAAGATGAAGCAGCTTTATTGGGAGCTATTCTGGATACAATTTTTCAAAAAATGAATCTTAATTATAGTATTTCGAAACAAAGAGCATGGAAAAAAGATCTGATCGCACTTATTTTTAATATAAATGCAGCAACAAGGGGAGTAAAATTTTCTTTTTTTAAGGAAAATATAAATTCAGTCTCGAAAATCAGAAATCAGATCAATGAATATATGTCATTTTCAGATCAGAGATTAGTATTTATTTTGGATAATATCGAACGCTTGGGATCTGAAAGAATGCTGTTTTTATTGAAAACAGTTGCCGATGTACTTAATCTGGACAGAGTGACTTATATACTTTCCTATGATCCGAGAATCATGGAACGATTGCTCGCTGAACAGAAGTATGACATGGAGTATCTGAAAAAGATTGTTCAGATGGAATTCTGTGTTCCGGAATTGGATACAGATCTGAAAAAAGATTTAATGTATCACTGTGTTTCTAATATGCTGAAAACATACCGGATTGAAGATGAAAAAAGAAATGAAATTTTAAACATTGTTCCCTTATTAACGGATTATACTCAGGATGTGAGAGATATAAAACGATTTTTAAACTCGATCATGAGTGTCCTGTATTATTTTTCAAATGAACAAAACAAGCGGCTTGCAATGCAGCTGAATATTTGTGATTATATCATTATTGAATTAATAAAGAGGGAAAATAGAGAGTTATATTCAATAATTTGGAAAAATGCTACGTATTTTGTATCTGCTGACAGAGAAACAATGTTTGGACGTGAAGGCTATTTACAAGCAAATCAGGAGAAGAAAAATGCAGAGACAAAAGATTTTTATAAAAAGTTATTTAGCTCAGAAAAAAATAGTCAATATATAAATCTGCTAAAAAGGATATTTCCGTATGTGGATCATTATGTCAGGGAGAGGAACAACATAATAAGCAAGGATTATACGGATGAAGATTATGAGCAGGCAATAAAAAAACACAGAATTTATAGTGGTAATTATTTCCCGATATATTTTACGCTGCACGGCAATGAACATCTTGCGATTCAGAACATTGTAGAGAAAATGATTGAGCCTTGCAATGCAAATAACAGGGAAGAAGCAAAGCAAGAGCTGAAGGTGGCTCTTAGGAAATTTAATGCAATTGAGTATAAAATAATGGAAGAAATTCAGTTATATACAAATAATCTGACACAGCAGGGATGGGAAGTTTTATTTGAACTTTTATACGATTATACACAGGTGGCGGATGATTCAATGATGTTTCTTAGGCTGAATGCAAAAAGACGTGCTATTTATATCCTTTCTCTTGCAGTGAAGAATGTATCAGAACAATTTTTTGATAATTTTTTACTGTGTATGCAGAAGGAATATAATAGAATGAATACGATCCACTCAATTATATGGCATAATAGAATAGAGAACGACACCAATGAAGGAAATAAAGAAGCTCGTTTTGAAGGACGGAATGAAAAAATTTATGAGACATTGAAGATGATGGCTGTATATATTATAGAACATAAAATAGATCTATATACAGATCCTTATTATAGTGTACATAATATATGGGGGTGGTATCATTCTGTGAAGGATAATAGTGAGATAAATGTAAAAGAAGCTTTTCACTATATGTTGACAACCAAAAATATTTTTCGATTTTTGTGGGATATGACAGGCGAATCTCTGAGCGGAGTTTATGGATACAGACTTAATAGAAATAATTTTGAGGTTTTCTGTTCATTTGATGAGATTGAAAATTATATGGCGGATTGTTGCCCGACAACGGCAGATGAAAAATTTATTGCTGAAATATACGAAGCGTATAAAAATGGGACAAATGATTCAGAGAGAGAAGTATATAGAGGAGAAGAGATGAAAGTTAAATTATAGAAATCAATATAAATGATTAACGTTGATATATGGATTACAGATAGGTATAACAGATGGAACTATAAAATCAGACAGAATTTGAAGAATGGAGAACGAAGTGGGATGATAAATTATTGCAGGCAGGAAAGATTAGAAATGATCTTTTGAGTGAAAGAAGATTTTATTTTATGGATTGTGGAATTGTAAGCTATGTGGCTGGAACAACACCAATCAGTAATGATACGGTTGCCGGTATTTTAGCAGAAAATTTTGTTTATAGTGAATTATATCGATTATATAAGAAACACAACTTGAAAAGAAATAAGCCTTGCTGTTCTATTTATGACAATTATGAATTGGATTTTATGCTTGTTGACAGGAACGATAGAAAATATGGAATAGAAGTAAAATCTAATAACAAACTGTCAGAGAATAAAATTCAAAGAGGTATGAAAAAAGAAGTAGTGAAAACGTTATAAAGAAATAAAACAATGATGATACGATAAATCATATATTGACAAAAACGTATCGTACACATATAATATATATATGATATATTTATTGATACGTTTGATAGATGTATCAAATACAAAAGAATAGGAGAAGGTTGATGGCAGAAGAGAAGATAGGACATCTGATAAAGTTACCATTAGATGCGACAAATGAATCTGTTAAAGCTGAACCATTGGTTGAATGTTCAGAAAAGGAACTAAGTGAAGTTCTTAGAGATTTGAGAATTGCTGTCGATGAGAAAAACTATATTCCTCAAACACCAACGAAGGATAATCCGGCATTATCTGATAATTATGTTTTTGACACTGGAGACGAGAATTTCGTATTGAAAGACTTGAAAAGAGAAAATTTTGTTGGGAAGATTAAGGATCTTAGTAAGGGTGCCATAAAGCGAAAGGAAAGAGGACTACCAGAAGAATATTTGTATGTTTTTAAATATACATGTAGGCTATTCAGAAGAGATGCACATTTTAGTGAATTAGAATATGACGACATATTGATATACATTAAAGTTAATGACAGAAAGATACCGTATAAGAAAGTTTATGTTATTTCGTTTCATAAAAATAATCCGAAAGAAAAATAGAATACAAATTAACCATTATGCAGCATAGTAATTGCTGCATAATGGAAGATATAATATACATAATGAAAGATAAAAGGAAAAGAAGATGAAAGAGGAAGTAGGTGGCTATATGGATAATTTGAAACTTGCTTACTGTAATGAATGTGAAGATTTAGTTGAGTATGATGTACATGATGAGATAATAAATGAAGAATTCAAGGGAATAAAGATCAGCTATAAATTTAGCGTAGGCAGATGCAAATATTGTAATTGTGAAGTGGCGACAGATATTGACTATAATTCCAGAAAATCTAAAGCTAAAATAGAGGCGTATAAAAGAAAAATGGGATTAATTACTTTAAAAGAAATATCTGAGATTTTGGAGAAATATGATATTGGAAAAGAAATATTGGCAGATATTGCAGGATTTGGAAAAGTTACAATAAAAAGATATTATGATGGAGTCATTCCATCAAGAGAATACTCAGATATTTTATTAAAAATTTTATGCGAAGAAGATTATTTTATGGGTTTTGTTGAGGAAAATAAAGAAAAATTAAGGGAGGTTGCTTATAGAAAAATTGTTTCCAGATATGAAAAACTAGCTGAAATAAGCAGTTCTAAAGTTGAACAGATAGCAAATTATATTATCACTCATTT
>OLOZ01002279.1_pt1 | contig 11165 bp, 10 predicted proteins | sample 1673021 | NCBI WGS metagenome assembly OLOZ01 (sample SAMEA3136747, study PRJEB25190) | human gut metagenome | biome: human gut; feature: human-associated habitat; material: faeces | place: Austria | collected 2013
TGCCGTAAAAACGCCGCTGCAGCCGCGGATGTTCCACGGCACGGGCGATATTTTTGCCGCCGTGCTCGTCGGGCGCATTTTGCGGGGCAACGTGCCCCAGGCTGCCGTACAGGCAGCTGCCGCCTTCGTAGCCGAGTGCATCAGGCAGACACCCGAGGGAGCCGACGAGCGGCTGGGCGTCTGGCTGGAGAACGCCCTGCCGAAACTGCGGCAGGAGTAAGACCATGAGACTGCCGCGAGACAAGGATGTCCTTGAAAACGCCCGAGCGCTGCGAAAAAGCATGACGCGGGAGGAACGCCATCTGTGGTATGATTTTCTGCGCGGATATTCGCCGCGCTTTGTACGGCAGAAGGTTGTGGGACGGTATATTCTGGATTTTTATTGCGATGCAGCAGGTCTGGCGATAGAGCTGGACGGCAGCCAGCATTATGAAGCGGCGGGACAGCTGCACGATGCACAGCGCACGGAATATCTGGAGGGCTTCGGAATCAGAGTGCTGCGGTTTTCCAATCTGGATGTGATGCAGCATTTTGAGGGCGTATGCCGTGTGATTGATAACGCCGTGAAAAGCCTCCCCTAGAGGGGAGGTGGCCGAAGGCCGGAGGGGTGGCCGGGAGCCGACCCATGAACGGTGTGCCGCCCGGCCCCTCACCCGGCGCTGCGGCGCCACCCTCCCCCAAGGGAGGGCTAAAGTTTATAGAACGAGGACTTGTAAATTTATGCCAACCTTAAACATTGTACTGGTCGAGCCGCAGATCCCGCAGAACTCCGGCAATATCGCGCGGACCTGCGCGGTGACGGGAGCGCGGCTGCATATAGTCGGCCCGATGGGCTTTACCATCGACGACAAAAAATTAAAGCGCGCCGGGCTTGACTATTGGCACCAGCTTGATATAACATATTATCAAGATCAGGCGGACTTTTTTGCCAAAAACAGTGGTCCGTTTTTCTACTTCACGTCCAAGGGCCCGCGCCGCCATGTGGATGTGACCTACCCAGACGGCGCGTATCTCGTCTTTGGGCGCGAGGATGCCGGCCTGCCCGAGGAGCTGCTGGCCGCGCATGAGGCCGACTGCGTGCGTATGCCGATGCGCAGGGGCGAGCGCTGCCTGAACCTGTCCAACGCGGTGGCAGTGGGCGTGTACGAAGCATTGCGTCAATGGGATTTTGCCGGTTTGGAGACCCACGGGCAGTTGACCCGATACGAATGGAGTGAGGATGTAAAATGAGCAAAATAGGTTTTCTGACAGATTCCTGTTCCGACATTCCGCAGGAGCTTGCGGATAAGTACGGCATCGAGGTCGTGGGCTTCCCCATCAACCTTGACGGTGTGGAGTACATGGAGCGCAAGGACTTTACCAACGACCAGTTTTACCAGATGATGCGCGACGCCCAGGGCGTGCCCACCACCGCCGCCATCACCCAGCTGCAGTTCTGCGATATTTACGCCCGCTATGCGGACGAGGGCTACACCGACCTGGTGTATCTGAGCATCAACGCGGGCGGCTCCAGCACCTACAACAACGCCGTCAAGGCCATGGAGCTGCTGGAGGAGGAGCGCCCCGGCTACACGATGAAGATTCAGGTCATCGACAGCCACACCTACTCGATGCCCTACGGCTGGTATTTCTGCGAGTGCGCCCGCAAGGTGCGCAACGGCGGTGAGCTGGCCTCCTGCGTGGCCGAGCTAAAGAAGAAGCTGGACTGCGTTGAGATCTGTCTGGCCGCCTACAGCCTGAAGCAGATGAAGAAGTCGGGCCGCGTCAGCGCCGCCGCCGCTGTGGTCGGCGACCTGCTGGGCATCCGCCCCATCATCAGCCTGAATGCGGGCGTCTCCAAGGTAGAGAGCAAGGTCCGCGGCGACGCCGCCGTGCCCGTAGCCATGATCAAATGGGTGGAGAGCCGCGTCGATTCGATGAAGGACACGCCCTACATGGTGGCCTACACGTCCAGCACCGCCAAGCGTGACGAGCTGGTCAAGCTGTGCAAAAAGGCGTTTGGCCATGCACCGCTGATCGTGTTCCAGCTCGGCGGCGTTGTCAGCGCCAACACCGGCCCCGACGGCATTGCCATCGTCTACGAGGGCAAGCCCCGCAATCTCGAGGCTTATGCGCCGGAGTTGCCGTAATATTTTTCGGCAGCATAGGTAAGGTCTTGCACTTTGCCTGACAATGTAGTATAATACAGACAGTTCTTATACCATACCAAGAACTATTATGGTTGCTATGATAAGGTCATAGGACCGTAAAGCTCTGACGCCCTGCTATTTGGCAGGGCGTCATCTTTTTTGCCTAAATTTCGTTTAAATTGTCAGTTGCCAAATAATGCCATAATGCGCTATGATAGTAGAAAAGTGAAAGGATGTGCAAAAAAATGAAGCATCCCTATGGAATTGGTCTGGATATTGGCATTGCGTCCGTCGGCTGGGCGGTGGTGGCACTGAATGAAAACGCGGAGCCCTATGGTCTGATCCGATGTGGCTCACGCATATTTGATAAGGCCGAACAACCCAAAACAGGCGACAGCCTTGCTGCCCCGCGCCGTGAGGCCCGCAGCGCCCGCCGCAGGCTGCGCCGCCGCAGCCTGCGCAAGGCGGATCTGTACGAGCTGATGGAGAAAAACGGTCTGCCCGGTAAGGCGGAAATAGAGCAGGCTGTGCAAGCGGGGCATCTGCCGGATGTCTATGCGCTGCGTGTTCAGGCGTTGGATGGCCCGGTGACAGCACTGGATTTTGCCCGTATACTGCTGCACCTGATGCAGCGCAGGGGCTTTCGCAGTAACCGCAAGGCAGACGATGCACAAAAAGACGGTAAGCTGCTGCAGGCAATTGACGCGAACACCCGACGTATGGAGGCAAACCGGTACCGTACTGTCGGTGAGATGATGTACCGCGACCCTGTGTTTGCAGAGCACAAGCGCAACAAAGCGGAAAATTATCTTTCCACCGTCAAACGCGACCAAATCATAGACGAGGCCAGACTGGTTTTTGCAGCACAGCGTCAATACGGTGCGACATGGGCTTCGCCGGAGATGGAGGCAGAGTACCTTTGTATTCTGACACGCCAGCGCTCCTTTGCGGAAGGTCCGGGCAAAGGCAGCCCGTATAGCGGCAGCAACAGGGTCGGCACCTGCACGCTGGAGGGAAAGAGCGAACAGCGGGCAGCCAAGGCGGCCTTCTCGTTTGAATATTTTACGCTGCTGCAAAAAATCAATCATATCCGCATTGCGGAAAACGGAACCAGCCGCACGCTGACACCGGCAGAGCGACAGGTACTGCTTTCTGTGTGCAGCCAGACGGACAAGCTGGATTTTGCCCGGGTCCGCAAGGCGTTGGCACTGCCGGAAGAAGCACGGTTCAACATGGTGCGGTATCGCGGGGAGCAGACGGCAGAAGCCTGCGAAAAGAAAGAAAAAATAACGGCACTCCCTTGCTACCACAAGATGCGTAAGGCGCTGAATACCCTGCGGAAGGATCATATCCGCAATATCAGCCGCGAGCAGCTGGATGCCGCCGGAGCTGCGCTGACGAACCCGGAAAACGAGGATAAGCTGCGCAAGGCATTGAAACAGGCGGAGTTTGAACCGCTGGAAATAGAAGCACTGCTGACGCTGCCCAGCTTTGCGGGATATGGACACATTTCGGTCAAGGCGTGCCGCAAGCTGATCCCCTATCTGGAACAGGGCATGAACTATAACGATGCCTGCCAGGCAGCCGGATATGATTTTCAGGGAAGGCAAAACGGCGAAAAAGCGCAGTTCCTGCCGGCCTCAACGGAGGAAATGGAGGATATTACAAGCCCGGGGGTGCGCCGTGCAGTGGCACAGACGATCAAGGTCGTCAATGCGATCATCCGCGAGCAGGGCGAAAGTCCGGTCAGTATCCATCTGGAGCTGGCAAGAGAGATGAATAAGAACTTCCAGCAGCGCAGCGAGTTGGACAAGGCGATGCGGGATAACAGTGCGGAAAATGAACGCCTGATGAAAGAGCTGAATGAGCTTTTTCCGGGACGCACCGTTACCGGGCAGGACCTTGTAAAATATCGTCTGTGGAAAGAGCAGGACGGGCACTGTGCGTATTCGATACAGCCGTTGGAGCTGGACAAGGTTATTACAGTCTCCGGCTATGCCGAGGTAGACCATATCGTCCCTTATAGCATAAGCTTTGATGACCGCCGCACAAATAAGGTGCTGGTGCTGGCATCGGAGAACCGCCAGAAGGGAAACCGTCTGCCGCTGCAATACCTGCAGGGAAAACGACGGGACGACTTTATTGTGTACACCAAAGCAAACGTAAAGAATTTCCGCAAGCGCCAGAACCTATTGAAGGAAAGGCTGAGCGAGGAGGACGGCAAGGGCTATATCCAGCGCAACCTGCAGGATACGCAGTATATTGCGGCTTTTATGCTGAACTATATCCGCAATCATCTTGCGTTTGCAGACTGTTCCGGGGCAGGCAAACGGCGGGTCGTTGCGGTAAATGGCGCCGTTACGGCGTTTTTGCGCAAGCGCTGGGGTCTTAGCAAGGTGCGTGCCGACGGCGATCTGCACCATGCAGCGGACGCGGCGGTGATTGCCTGTACGACACAGGGGATGATAAAGCGGGTATCTGACTTTTGCAAGCGTGCAGAGACGACGGCGGTGCGTAATGAGCACTTCCCTGAACCTTGGCCGCACTTCCGTGATGAGCTGACGCAGCGATTGTCAGCCTGCCCGCAGGAAAATTTGATGCAGATCAACCCGGTCTATTATGCGACGGTGGATATTTCGTCTATTCAGCCTGTGTTTGTATCGCGGATGCCGCGCCATAAGGTGACAGGCGCGGCACACAAGGAAACAATAAAAAGTCGCCTGGACGATACTCACGTTGTACAGCGTAGGAATATCACCGAACTGAAATTGGATAAGGACGGTGAAATTGCGGGCTACTTTAACCGCAGCAGCGATACATTGCTGTACAATGCACTGAAGGCCAGATTGCTTGCCTTTGGCGGGGATGGGAAGAAAGCGTTTGCAGAACCGTTTTACAAGCCGCGCGCGGATGGCACACCCGGGGCACGAGTTCAAAAAGTGAAGATTTGCGATAAAGTGACCAGTACAGTTCCGGTTCATGGTGGAAAGGGTGTGGCTGATAACGACACGATGGTACGCATGGATGTCTATTTTGTGCCGGGCGACGGCTATTACTGGGTGCCGATCTATGTGGCAGATACGGTGAAATTGGAATTGCCCAATAAAGCGGTTGTACAGGGAAAAAGCTATGCAGAGTGGAAGGAAATGGACGAAGAAAACTTCTTGTTCTCACTTTGCCAGCATGACCTTGTACGCATTGAAAGCAAACGCCTTATGAAATTCAAGGTGCAAAACAGAGATAGTACACTGGAAAAGGAAATGCCGGTGAACAAAATACTGGCATACTTTGAAGGCGGAAATATTTCGACGGGTGCCATCACGGTAACTACGCATGATGATGCATATATTGCAGACGGTCTTGGCTTTAAGACCTTGCAAAAGGTTCAGAAATATCAGGTCGATGTCCTTGGCAATTATACCCCGGTGAAAAAAGAAAAACGGCAAACCTTCCCTGCCCAACGGAGGTGAATTATGTCCTACCGCTGTCTGATGATCGTGAACCCTGCGCGCATCCGCTGCAAAAATGAGCAGCTGTTGATTGAAACGGAAGAAGTTCACTCTGTGCCCATCGAAGACATCAGTGCTATTGTACTGGAAAGCCGCCAAAGCACGATCACAACAGCGGCTATGGCGGCGTTGGCACAAAACGGTGTGGTGACTTTCTGGTGCGATGAAACACATCTGCCGTGCGGCATCTCGCTGCCGTTTGCACAGCACAGCCGTCAGCTGGGAGTACTGCGTTGGCAGATGGAATTGACCCTGCCGGCAAAAAAACGGATGTGGCAGCAGGTCGTGACAGCAAAAATTCAAAACCAAGCGGAGTGCCTTGCACTTTGCGGCAAAACGCAGGAAGCAGCGTTCCTGTTCGGGCGTGCCAAGGCTGTGACGAGCGGTGACAAAGATAACGTAGAGGCAAGCGCCGCAGCGTACTACTTCCCGACTTTATTTGGCGAGGGCTACACCCGCCGCAATGAGGATACGCGAAATGCGGCACTGAATTATGCCTACGCGATTTTGCGGGGCTATATGGCGCGCTGCCTGACGGTGTATGGCTTTCAGCCGTGCCTGGGTCTGCACCATGACAGCGAGCTGAACCAGTTTAATCTGGCGGATGACCTGATGGAGCCGTTCCGGCCCGTGGCGGATCTGTACGTGGGAGCAAATGTGGCTGAGGATGCAGCATTGACACCCATACTGAAGGGAAAGCTTGTAAACCTGTTGAATGCGGATATTCTTTCCGGCGGGCAGCACCACAGCGTTGCCTATGCGATGGAACGCCTGGTGCAAGGCCTGCGTGGACAAGCCCTGCTGTTACCCAAATTGCTTGAATACAAGCAGCATAGCTATGAGTAAATTTATGCGGATGATTGTCTTTTTTGACCTGCCTGTGCAGACAAAGACTGAAAGGCGGCATGCGACGGCGTTCCGGAACTTTTTGCTGAAGGACGGCTACCACATGCTGCAATTCTCTGTGTACGCGAGGGTGTGCAACGGCAACGATGCCGTGAAGAAACACGAAAGCCGTTTGAGGGCATCCTTGCCGCCAAACGGCTCCATTCGCCTGCTTGTCGTTACAGAAAAGCAGTACCAGTCTATTCAGATTCTTCTGGGAAATTATCAGCCGGAAGAAGCCCCTTTTGTATGTGAACAGTTGAGTTTTTTCTAAAACAAAAAGCGCATCGGACCGCAATCCGATGCGCTTTTTGCATAGCCTATTATACCATACCAAGAGCTATTAGGGAACTATGACAATCATCGCCCGTGACCTGCAAGCGTCTCAATTATACCATACCAAGAGCTATTAGGGAACTATGACGTTTAAGTATCGGCTATTATAGCGACTGGGATTATACCATACCAAGAGCTATTAGGGAACTATGACTTACCGTGCCATCTGTGGCTGTTGTCCACGATTATACCATACCAAGAGCTATTAGGGAACTATGACTAAAAAAAGTATCGGCGCGGTGCTTTGGTATTATACCATACCAAGAGCTATTAGGGAACTATGACCCGCAATCGCGGGGATGGGCTGTGCGCCTGTATTATACCATACCAAGAGCTATTAGGGAACTATGACTGTATCCTGAGTCTGCCCCCGCTGATTGGCATTATACCATACCAAGAGCTATTAGGGAACTATGACTGTTGTTGATTCCGTTACTGGCGTTGTTAAATTATACCATACCAAGAGCTATTAGGGAACTATGACGCAGGAACGCAGCTATGCGGAGTTTATGACATTATACCATACCAAGAGCTATTAGGGAACTATGACTGGTTCTAATCGCCCAGCAGGATATACAGAATTATACCATACCAAGAGCTATTAGGGAACTATGACAACTGACCCGCGCATGGGTGAAACGCTGGAATTATACCATACCAAGAGCTATTAGGGAACTATGACGGTCTGCTGTATGTTCTGCCATGTCTCCGTATTATACCATACCAAGAGCTATTAGGGAACTATGACCGCATACTTGCTCAAGTCGAGGGCGAAACTATTATACCATACCAAGAGCTATTAGGGAACTATGACCTGCTGCGATGTCTACGTTTGACACAGCCCATTATACCATACCAAGAGCTATTAGGGAACTATGACTACATTTCCAGCCACGCCTCCAGTGCCTCGATTATACCATACCAAGAGCTATTAGGGAACTATGACGCGCTGCTGCATCACTGGCATGCCCGCAGAATTATACCATACCAAGAGTTATTTGGGAACTATGATTTTCAGATAATCGACAATACACTCCGATGCATTATACCATATCAGCACAATATGCGCAGAATCTACCACAAATTTTCCCCGCAGGTCTTGCAACGGCCTGCGGGTTTTGTTATAATTTAGGTTTGTTGAGCAACTTAGGATTTTAGGCTCCGCTGCCGGCTGCTGGTCGGCAGCGCAAACCCCGCAAGGCTGGCGGTCTTGCGTGTGGTCAAAATCTATCCGCCGGAGTATTGTATGAATATGAAAAATCTGTCCGTCCGTCGCCTTGTGCGCTGCGCTGTCATTGCGGCTGTCTATGTGGTCGTCTGCCTTGTGCTGGCCCCGTTCAGCTACGGCGCGGTGCAGGTCCGCGTGGCCGAGGCCCTCTGCCTGCTGCCGGTGTTCGGCGCCGAGTATATCGTCGGCGTCACGCTGGGCTGCTTTTTGGCAAATCTGCTCGGCTCCACCGCCGTTGACGTGGTGTTCGGCACGCTGGCGACCCTGCTGGCCTGCCTTGTGACCTACAAGCTGCGCGACATCCGCGTGAAAGGGCTGGCCATTCCGGCATCCCTGCCGCCCGTTGTTTTTAATATGATCATTGTCGGCGCGTTCGAGATCACCTTCTTCTTCTCGGACGGCGCACCCACGGCGATGCTGGCGGTGTTCAATGCCGTTACTGTCGGCATTGGCGAGCTCATCAGCTGCACGATTCTGGGTGTGGCGCTCGTCAAGCTGATCGAAAGCAACGCGGGTCTGAACAAAATTTTTACAGAAGAATAAGGCAACACCGCACAATTCTAAGTGCCGATACGGCGAGCGAGGCACGTCAGATGCTAAGCAAAAAGCGCAGGCAATACTTTGTGTATTACCGAGCATTTTTGCGACGCAGGTGACGTGCCGCAGCCGCCGGAGCGGTGCTTAAGCCCGTGGGGCGGGAATTGTGCGGTGCTGCCGTGAGAGGTAACATCTATGTGCCCGGAACTGATTTTGTGGGATTGGAACGGTACCCTGCTCGATGATGTCGATCTCTGCGTGGACGCGCTCAACCGTCTGCTGGCAGGATTCGGCTACCCGCAGCGGTATGACCACGAGCGGTACCGGGCCATTTTTGGCTTTCCCATCGAGGAATATTACGTCCGCGCGGGGTTTGACTTTACAAAGCACAGCTTTGCAGAGCTGGCCGAAAAATACATGGAGGACTACGTCCCCGCCAGTGCGGCCTGCCCGCTGGCAGACGGCGCCATTGACGCGCTGGAGGCGTTTAAGGCCGCGGGGCTGCGGCAGGTCATTCTGTCGGCCAGCAATCTGGACACGCTGCGGCGTCAGACCGACGAGCGCGGCGTGACGGGCTATTTTGACCGTCTGCTGGGTCTGGGTGACATCTACGCCAAGAGCAAGGTAGAGATCGGGCTGGCTTATCTAAAGGAAAACGGCTTTGACCCGGCACGCACCGTCATGATCGGCGATTCCGTCCACGACTATGAGGTTGCACAGGCGCTGGGCGTGCGCTGCGTTTTGCAGTCCGGCGGCCACCAGCCGCCGGAAAAATTGAGGGAAACGGGCGCACCGGTTGTAAAGGGATTGCGCGAAGCCGCGGCGCTGATTTTGGAATAAGGGCAATACCGCATAATTCTAAGTGCCGATACGGCGAGCGAGGTGCGGCAGCTGCTAAGCCAAAAGCGCAGATAATACTGGAGTCTTATCGAGCATTTTGGCAACGCAGATGCCGTGCCGCAGCCGCCGGAGCGGTGCTTAAGCCGTAAGGCGGGAATTATGCGGTGTTGCCTAAGAGCTTACGGGAGGCTGTAGGGGCGTCGAGGGCGCCGCCCCCTGCAAACAACTGCCCGCCGCTATGATGCGGGTCGATGCGAGCATCGACCCCTACAACAGAGGAGCAACACAATGTCTGACCGCATAAAAGGCTCCGCCTTGACGATGGGCGGCGCGGCGTGCTGGGGCGTTTCGGGCTGCATGGGGCAGTACCTGTTCACCCGCGAGGGGATGGATTCGACCTGGCTCGTGCCCATCCGGCTGTTTCTGGCGGGGCTGATCCTGTGCGGATTCTTTTTTATAAAGGACCGCAAAACGCTTTTTGACCCGTGGAACGTCAGGAAAAATCCGCGCAACGCCATTGACCTGCTGGTCTACGGTCTGGCGGGCGTCAGCTGCTGCCAGTTCACCTACTTTCTGACGATCCAGCTGTCCAGCGCAGGCATGGGCACGATTTTACAGGACGTCTCCCCCGTCATCATCCTGCTGGTCGTCTGCATCCAGCAAAAGCGCGGCCCCCGCGTGTTTGAGATATTTTCGATTGTGCTGGCGCTGGTCGGCGTTTTCCTCATCACGACCCACGGCAGCCTGACCGGGCTGGCCGTCAGCCCGGCGGCGCTGGTCTCCGGCATCGTCAGTGCCTGCTGCGTCGCCATCTACACGATGTGGCCGAAAAAATTGCAGGAGCAGTACCCCACCCCGATGCTGCAGGGCTGGGCGTTTTTGATGGGCGGCATCATGTTTGCGCTCATCTTCCGCCCGTGGCAGATCGACTATGTGCCGACGGCGATGGGCGCGTTCGGCATCTTCACGGTCGTGGTGCTGGGCAATGTGCTGGCGTTCAGCCTGTACATGTCGGGCGTGCCGCTCATCGGCCCGCAGAAGGCGAGCCTCTACAGCTTTGCCGAGCCGGTCACGGCGGCCATCATCAGCACGCTGGTGCTGGACTCGCCCTTTACGCTGTGGGATGCGCTGGGCTTCGGCTGTATCTTTTTGATGCTGGTGCTGCTGAGCCTGCCCGCAAAACAGAAAAATTAAATATATTACGAAATACACCCGCGCAGGTTTGACACGAACCCCTGTGCGGGTGTATTATAGTATCATGTGTAAAACTATATAAAACCACTATTAGCCGCACCTCTACACGCGGCGGAAAATACAGGGGAACTGTTATGTCTTTTTTTGAAAAACTGTTCGGCTCTTTCTCGGACAAGGAACTCAAGCGCATCAACCCGCTCAAGGACAAGGTCCTTGCCTTGGAGCCGGAGATGGCCAAACTGACCGACGACGAGCTGAAGGCCAAAACCACCGAATTTAAAGAGCGCCTCGCCAAAGGCGAGACCCTCGACGACCTGCTGCCCGAGGCGTTCGCCGTATGCCGTGAGGCTGACTGGCGCGTGCTTGGCATGAAGCCCTACCCCGTGCAGATCATCGGCGGCATCGTGCTGCACCGCGCCTGCATCGCCGAGATGCAGACCGGTGAAGGCAAGACGCTGGTGGCGACCCTGCCCGCCTACCTGAACGCCCTGACCGGCGAAGGCGTCC
>OLOZ01002281.1_pt1 | contig 11158 bp, 12 predicted proteins | sample 1673021 | NCBI WGS metagenome assembly OLOZ01 (sample SAMEA3136747, study PRJEB25190) | human gut metagenome | biome: human gut; feature: human-associated habitat; material: faeces | place: Austria | collected 2013
TATTTTTGCTGAATAAGATAACCTAAAGCAACAATTTTCTTAAATTGAGCGTATATTTTCAATTAATTTTCTAAATTCACCTCCGAATTTTACCTGAATATCATCTCTTCTTTTTTTGTGTTTAGCTTTTCCTGACACATTTCTATTCATTGCCTGTACAGTAAAAGGTCCCACTACCAACCCTTTAGAACCACTTAAAGATATCTTAGAAATATACTCTAGTGCATAATTATTCAACGGACACATTACTGCATTAACTTCATCACCATGATATAAGTAATCGGCCTTATAGAAATTATCTTTTCCATATCTGCCTGTAACCAAAAATCTTTCTGCCAAATCATAAATGTGATTGCTAAAAAAACTATTCACTATCGCTATTTGTTCAGCGTATACCTTTTTTACTTCATTTCCACTTAGCCTATCACTGATATCACCTGTACCATCAAGTGTCCCGTCACCATACAAAAAGTACAATAAAGAATTCTTTTCTAAATCAGACATATCAAGATATTCTGTACAATAATCCAAAAAAGTAAATACATTCTCTTGGTGAATAGAATTAGATGCACCTTTTTTAACACTTATCATACTTGTTGAATTTTCAATTTCAAACTCAATATCAGGTTTAAATGTCCCTTTAATTTTTTTCGCCTTTATTAAGGCATCATCATCAAAATTACCAATAACTTTAACAATTTCCTTCTGATTTTTTGTTAATTCTTCAATATGCTTACCATTATAAGCTTCTACGATATTAATTTCATTTTGTAACCCATCATTCATTAACATCCAACTCCTTTAAAACATGTTTTATTTCTTTTGCAAACATTTGAATAACAGGAACTACAACACTATTCCCAATCTGCTTATATGATTGCATTTTATTTGCCGGAATAGCATACCAGTTTGGAAATCCCATTATTCTCAGACATTCTTTTTCACTCAATTTTCTGTTATATTCTACCAATACAGGTATATTATTTCCACCTGTCCCCATTTTTGCAGTCAAACATGGAGATATATTATCGGATCTGAAGTTGCATCTTGATGGTCTAATCTCTGTAGCAATAATATAATTATCTTTTTTATAACGGATACTATTTTTGTAGTCATCTAAAAATTTATTAATATTTTGTTTACAAATATCAGAAATCGCATAATCATCTGTTACATTGACGTCAATTATATCGTTCATCGTATATTCCAATTCTTTTTTCTCTGGAAATTCAAAAGTAATCCCAAGATTATTCATACTATTTTTAATGTCATTACGAATACACACTGCATACCATCTTTTTCTATTCTGAGGCACTCCATAATCATATGCATTCATAATACTATATTCGCAATGATAACCTATTGATTCAATAGTATTTAATATAGTTTCTAAGGTTCTTCCACTATCATGATTAGTTAAACCAGCAACATTTTCCAGTAATAGAAATTTGGGAGATTTTTCTTTAGCAATACGTGCAACATCAAAAAACAAAGTACCACGAGTATCTTCGAATCCTAATCTTTTTCCTGCCAGGCTAAATGGCTGGCACGGAAACCCTGCACATAGCACATCAAAGTCAGGTAGTTCTGAAGGATTTAGCTTAGTTATATCTCCAAATGGATACTCTTTAAAGTTTTCAAAATACACCTGTCTAACAGCATTATCAATATCACTTGAAAACAAGCATTTCATTCCTTCATTTTCAAAAGCAATTCTAAATCCCCCTAGACCCGAAAACAAATCAATAAATGTATAATTATCAGCATCTTTATTACAAGAAGTCTTGTAATCAAACTTACTAACATAATCCACGATTTCATCGGCAATGGCAGTAATAACAGGTGGTGTCACAGCATTTCCTGATTGCTTATATAAACTAGTATTACTCATTCCAGAAGACATAATATTATTTATAAATTTTTGATCAAATCCCATAGCTCTAAAGTTTTCTTCTGGTGTAAACTTTCTTATACATTTTGTGCCGTTAGATTCCAAATAAATTTTAGTAGAATCACTTCGTGCTAAAACTGTCGGTGAAATTCCCATGATTGAATAGACTCTTCTTTGTCTATCTAAATCTTTCCACACTTCTTTTGGCAAATCAAATAGCTTCAGAATGCTATTAGATTTTGAACTATAATCTTTTATTTCGGTATTTAAAAACTCTTGAACCCTAGCATTGTCAATCATATACCTTTGATTTTTAACACTTAAATCTATTATATCTTGAATACTAGTACTAATTTGCGATTTTTTAACATTATCAAAAAAATTACAACTAGGGTAATTAGATTTATTAAGTTCTGATTTTAATTCATTAATCTTCTTACTGTTTGAATTCAAATTATATTCTTCATTTATTATATTATAAATATCCCTGTTAAAAGCAATAATATAAGTACGTTCTCTGTTTTGAGGCACAGAAAAATCACAAGAATTTAATATATCAAAATCAATAAAATACCCTAATTCAGACAAATGCAATAAAATAGTTCTAATTGTTTTTGACTTATCATGACTTATTAAATTCTTAACGTTTTCCAATAAAACAATTTTAGGTTTCTTTGCTTTAATAATTCTGCAAACATCAAAAAATAAGGTTCCCCTAGTATCATCAAATCCACCTTGTTTTCCTGCAATGCTAAATGACTGGCAAGGAAAACCTGCTACAAGCATATCGTGATCAGGAATGCTAAATTCGTCTATTTTAGTAATATCTCCACGCAATTCTTTTGCATCAAAATTAGTCTGATAAGATATTCTAGCATTTTCATCTATCTCAGAAGCAAAAACAACTTCAATATTCATTTTCGAATTATTTAACCCCGCTTCAAAACCTCCTATTCCAGAGAACAATGAAGCCACTCTTGTTTTTATCATATAACAACTTTCTCCTTGCTTATGTATTTTTATATTTTTAAAAATTGATGCAAAAGTAATTAAGCTCATCCGTAATTTTACTTCTATTACTTTATTTTACCAGCACTGAATTGCTATTATACTTCATTTGTTTTACACAAAAAAGACTTATTATTTTCTGATTCCAAATTCAATAATAATTATTAGATTACATATATTATATACTACTCAGCAACTCTTTTTTCTCTATTTTTTTACAGATAAAATACAAATATTTCATTAGGAACTCCACAACTGAGTCAATCAAATAATTATCAACCTAATAATCAACATCTATTTATTGTTTATCTGATACCCGTCTTTAGAGGTTATCACTATGTTTTTTAGAACCTAATTAAATATTTTTTTGAAATTAAGCTGATTATTTCGGCTTTTTTTACGTTTTATATTTTCTCAAATTATTTTTCATGGTATACCGAATACAGTGATAGTAGTGATATATTAAACTGGAGGTGTACCCATGGCATATTTTCTAAAAAAGGCGAAACTAAAAGGCCGTACTTACCTCTTTATTGTGGAGAGCTACTACTCCCATGATAAGAAAGAACTTCTTCCACACACCAGGTGTAACATCTATACTTGCTGAATGATCCTCAGATAAAGATTTAATCCAATCTCTAGAAACACCTTTCTCCTTAGTATCCAATATTGTGAAATAAGCTTCATAATTCTGAAATCTTTGACCATTCATTAATCGTCAGAAAGAAACTAAATCTCTATCTGGAGATATATTACTATTCCCAGGTGCAGCTAAACCTAAGAACTGTATATTTCTTCCATTTCCAGGTTGTCTATTATCGCCATAATATCTGAATACACCAGTCTCCTCATCGAGAAAGTCTGGCCATTCTAATTCTTCCATAGAAGTATATAAAATGACATGAGCGGGTAATCTGCGGCATCTGTTCTATTCACTCTTCTAAATCCACCAGCGTTTCCACACGGAAAAAGATGAGATAAAGGATCAGAACTAAGATTAGAAGCAGTACCACCTTTATAAACACAATCTATTTGCAAATCATCATTTGTAAGTATTCATAAGCAACTTCTACCATTATTTCACTTCCTTGTATAATAATCTCTTATAAATATATTACACTATATTAATCTTACCTAACAACAGTTGCATGTACAAGAACGATTATTTTAACTCATACCTTCCCTTAATAATTATCAAGATTCATCTACACTATCAATTCGAATACAAATAAGCTTTTTTATGCGATAAATTAACAATATCCAAACAGAAATATGAAACATTATAAAAACTTCATATATAATAGCCATTTATCATGTATAATACACCTAAAGGGGTACACATCATATGAACTTAAAAGAAAAAATCAGTATTTACTATACCAATCTTACACCAACAGAAAAAAGAATATGTACTCTCATAATGAAAGATCCTTCTATCATTATGGAACATAACATTATTGAAGCAGGTGAACTATGTCAAACTTCTAAATCTGCAATGCTTAGGTTTGCTAAAAAATTGGAGTATAGAGGATATTCAGAGTTTAAATATTCTGTTGAAGAGTATTATAAAAATGAAAATGTGGATAATGTTGAAAACACACAAAACACTATTCTTTCACGAATATCTAATAATTATGCACTCACTATTAATCAAATAGGTAACTCTCCCTATGATGGACAATTACAAGAGTTAGCACAGCTATTAGATGAATATCCTTATGTAAAATCTCTAGGTATTGGTAACTCTTCATTCTGTGCTAGTCAGCTCGTATATTCCTTGTATTCATACAATAAATTCTTCGAAGCTGTAACAGATCAACCTCAGTTCACATATCTTAAAAACTGTCTATCAAAAGATTATTTACTAATCATCTTTAGTGTTTCAGGTTCAAATACTTATCTAGACTTGCTTAAAGTAGCAAAACGAAAAGGTGCTTATACTGTACTCATTACAATGAACAATGACACTCCATTAAAGAATTATGCCAATATGGTTTATTATCTACCTTCTACTGTTGAACCTAGAAGTCAAACAACTGTTTTAAAACAATTCGATAATAGAACAACTCTTCACTTTTTCGCAGAAATCATTTCATACTATTACGGATTATATTCAGAAAGAAAATAAGCACCTCAATTAAGAGATGCTTATTTTTCTATATGATAAATACCATATTTGTTAGGAACATAAGTAAATGAAACTTCTTGAAGTTGTTCATTGAGATACTTAGCAAGACATTCAATTCCTGGTGCTTCACAAGTCATATGGTTAATAACAATAAGAGGTAAGTCATTATCCATCGCCCATTGAACCGCAGTCCAGTTATTGATACCATCGTCACTTACTAAGCAGGCATCAACTCCATGTTCAGACATTTGAAAAACATCTGTGCATGCTCCAGTCCCTATTCCTAATCTATTTATTTTTTTATTCTTATCACCAATCACTTCAATGCCATACTGATAATAAGGCTTGATTTGCTTAATGATATGCTGTGCTAATTCTTCGACTGTCATATTTACATCATTCGCAAATCTTAAGAATGAATAATCATGTGACTCTTCGAAATTCAAATCTAATACTTTTGCCCAGCAATCTCTCACACCATATTCTGGATATAAATCCCATAAATCATGACATCTATATAGCGTAATATCATGTTTTTCTAATAATGATTCTTTTTCTTTCTGTGCTTTATAAACAGCTGTAGGAAGTGATGTTGATGCCATATAGAATGCATTTTCATGTGTAATAATGAAATGCACATCATGTTCTATTGCATACTGAATAATTTCTTTAGTAGCAACCCAGCAAACAACTACTTTATTCACGTCTTTTTGATCATCACCAAATAGAATACGGTCTCTTGTACAACTTCTATTGACCCACTCACCTTGTGATTCCAATAAATCTAAAATTTGTCTAACTCTCATATGTCCTCCTTTAAAAAACCTGGAGAATAGGATAACCCTATTCTCCCTGTTCAGATAATTTCTCATCTTCTAAATCCATCTGTTTATCATAAGATTTCATAAATGGAATGAAGACAATAATGTTGATTGCAAATAAGACAAACCAAATAATAATAGCACGATAATCCATAGTTGAAAGGAATGCATATAGTGGTGCAGGTAGAGTCCAAGGAACACTCATACATGTCTTATTCATAAGACCTGCAGCTGTTGATAAATATGCAACGACTAAATTAATAGCAACACAAATCATACTTGGAATGAATGTTAGAATATTTAATACTGTTGGAACACCAAATACTAATGGTTCATTGATGTTAAATACTGATGATGGAATTGCTAAACGCCCTAATGAACGTAATCTCTTATTCTTACATACAAAGTTCAAGTTAAATAAAATTGCAAGATAAGCGATAGCTAATCCAAAGATAAATGTAAAGTTACCTGCAATAATGTTTGGAATTTCTTTGTTTGCATTATATGCAGCTAAGTTAGCAACTAAGTTACCAGTGAAAATTGGTGTAGTAATAGCACTTACCATGTTATCACCATGAATACCGAAGAACCAGAATACTACTGTTAATAATACAATAAATAACATAGATGGTAATGATGCAGTCGCTGAGATAAGTGGTGAGAAAACAGTAAATACAAGATTTGTAAGACCTGATCCTAATGTTGCAATACATACCTGATCTAAGAAGATAAAGAATAAAATATCAACAACCATTGGCAATAAGACTTCAAATGGTCCAGCAACCATAGGTGGCACACCGGCTGGCATTTTGATTTTGATATTTTTCTTAATCATGAAGTGGTTAATTTCAATTACAACGAGTGCAACGATAATAGCTGCAAACATAGAACCAGAACCAAGACCACTTAAATTGATATAACTACCATCTTTAATAGTCTGTGGAACTGCTGCAATACATAAGAAAGTAAATAATGCTGTAATCGCATTTGGGAAAGCTTCCATTTCATAATGCTGTGCTAAACGATATGATACACCAAGCACTACATATACAGAGATGATTCCAATTGTCAAGTTAAATGGAATTGTAAGAATTGAAGACCACTGAGTAGCCCATGTCTTCCATGCGATTAAAAAACTAAAGAAGAAATTAGTAGGTTTCATAACCTCTAAATCAACTGGTGGGTTCGCAATCATAAGTGAAATACCACCAATAACTGTAAGTGGAATTAAAATTGTAAGACCATCTCTTAATGCGGCAAGATGTCTTTGTGAAGCAATCTTTGTTGCTACTGGTACAACTTTTTCTTCCATCACTTTTTGAAACTTGTCAAAAAAAGCTTTTAATTTTTCCATAAACAATGTCCTTTCTATCCTTCGTAAGTGTTTACATATATGATTATATTCTTGTTGTGAAATAGTGTCAATATATTTTGCTACTAAATGGGAATTTTCTCATTAATTAAGCTTAATAAACTAAATTCCACGCTTAATGTCATTATTTTATTATATTGATACTTTTTCTCATTATCCCATTTAATTATTTATTATGATTTCTCAAAATCATAGCACATAAAAAATCTTTTTAAATCTAATATACCTTCAACAAACTAGCAAATGAAATCATGAACATCTAATACTTACCTCAAAGTGCCTACTACCCTCCTATCTAATTCTCTAGTAGATTTCATATAGGAGGGTATTTATCATGAGTGAACAACTACTAATCAAACATACACAAGAAACATTAAAAAACATCTCCATGAAATCAATGATCATATTCTTCTATTCCTATGGTCACAGTAATGCTACTGCTATTATAGATACTCTAGACTCTAATGAGTATTCACAAGACTTATTGAATGACTTAAAGAAGTATACAGATAAACCTGTAAAAACATTAATCTATACTCATGGTCATTCAGACCATAGAGGAGGTGCAGGTACTTTTAGAGATACTGTAAAAGAAGTCATAATTTATCAACCACCAAATTATTGTGTTATTTCTTCTATGAGTAGTTTCATTCTGTGATCAAAATCATCTTTGATTTCACATTCCCATACTGTAATGACATTGAAGTCCATTTGCTGTAATAGATTATAATTCTTAATGTCATTGTCTACGTTTCTATTTATCTTCTTAACCCAATAATCATTATTAGATTTAGGTATGGTTGCAAATCTACAGTTATAGTGATGATGCCAGAAACAACCATTGATAAATATTACTGTTTGATATTTAGGTATAACTATATCTGGTTGGCCAGGTAAATCTTTAACATTCTTGCGATAACGAAACCCATGAGCCCAAAGATATTTTCTTACCTTTACTTCAATAGAAGTATCTTTACCTCTTATTGCACTCATGTTTTTATGACGTTGTTTTTTCGTAAGATTATCAGACATATTATCATCTCTTTCAAAAAATATTCATATATAACATTCTACTACTGGAATGTGCTTTCACAACTGCATTTAGACTTTTAAATTCATAAAAAAAGCAGCCACCTCAGTGACTGTTCAACATCTACTCTTCATCTTGTTCCAAATCATCCAAATGATACATCTTCTCTTTTCTTCAGAAGAAAGAAGTTCATACTTCTCAGGACTTACTTTAGTAAATGCTCTTTGACATACTTTAGCACTCTTTTCTGTTCCATCAGGAAGTAATAATGTAAATGGTTCATCTCTATTTGGAAAGAAATCAACACTTCTATTTCTATCTTCTGATAAAACATAGAACCACCTGTTTCTTAATATTAGTTTATTGCATCCACAATACTATCAGCTATTCTGTGAATAACTGATACACATACAGAATTTCCTGCCTGTTTATATAATCTAGATTCTGCCATATCAGTAGGTAGTTTAAAGTCTTTAGGGAAACCCTGTGCATTAAAACATTCATGTGGTGTCATTTTACGTATTCCATTATCAGTCATAATAAGACATACATTATGTCCACCCATTCCCTGATTAGCTGTTAAAGTAGGTACTACTCTTGATTTATTCTTACGTACATACTGTCTTCTCCACTGATAAACAGCACGATCATCATCCATTGCTTCTACTAGTTTCTCATAGATATCACCTTTATACTTACCAGGAGTATAATAGTATTTCTCATCTATCTTAGTATGGAAATCAATAATACTTTCTAATTGGTTTGTAAGCTCTACTTTATCTGGAAAACTAAACTTATTACATTCTTCTTCACTTAAGAAACCTACAATATATATTCTTTCTCTGTTTTGTGGAACATTTCCATATTCCATTGCATTTAAAACTTTATGTTTCACATGATAACCTAACTCTTCTAAAGTATTTAATATTACTCTAAAAGTATTTCCATTATCATGTGTCACAAGGTTTTTCACATTTTCTAAAAATACAATCTTAGGTTTCTTAGCTTCAATGATTCTTGCTACTTCAAAGAATAATGTACCTCTTCCTTTTTCATCATCAAAACCTTGTCTATAACCAGCTACACTAAATGATTGACATGGAAAACCTGCAAGACATACATCAAAATCTGGAATTTGGTCTGGCTGTACTTCTCTTATATCTCTACAATCTACAGTAATATCTGAATTCAGATTATATGTTCTTGCTGGATAAGGATCTATTTCATTCGCATATACAGTTTCAAAACAATCTGTTGATTCAAACCCTAAATCTATTCCTCCTACACCCGCAAAAAATGATGCACATTTCAATTTATTATTCATTCAATTCAAACTCCTTTATTATTCTTTTTATGCAATATTTAATGTGAATATATTAATAACCTTCAGACACAAGGAATGTGTCTAATACTTTTGTGAGAACTGATGTCATATTCTCATCATTCACAACACAATATGTCTTTAATCTCTTCTTTAAATCAGCATCAATATAAAACTGCACCGGCTTTGTTTCTAAACCTTTTTCTTTTACTTCATTCTCTTTATTCATCCTATATCCCTCTAACCATATATCGAAGTATGTCCTACACTCTATACATACTCCTCTTTTTCTAAAATTTCCTATCGTAATCCAAAAAAATATTTCATGATTTAATGAAATCATGATTAGAATATCATAGGCTGCCTAGTAATACAAGACTAGTAATTTTTATTCATTTTTATAACTCTATTGTTTAATCAAACTTACAATGATAGTATAAAATTAATCAATAATATTACAGAAAGGAATGATAATATGTCTTATCCAGATTTTTATAAATTAAAGTTATTAGAGAAAGATGGCAAACGTATCCATACTATACCAGAAGGTCGAAAAGTTCCTTTTGAAGCAATAGGAACTATTGATCCTAAAGATGTACAAAAAGTACTGGATTTTTCTCTTGATATGGCATATGGAGAAGGACATCACCGAGACCACCGTCGAGGTGGAGAACATAAAAGAACGCCCAATGAAATATTCATTAGTGATATTCAGGGAAAACTTGCAGAATATGCCGTTTATTATTGTCTTAAAGATTATGGTTTAGAGATGAATGAGCCTAATTTAGATGTTTATGGCGAAAATGTTTGGGATAGCGTAGATATTGACTGTAATGGCAAACATATCTCAATCAAATCCACAAAGGATTTTGGACAGCTTCTTCTCCTAGAGAAAAAGGACTGGGATGAATCTGGGCGTTATATACCAAATATAAAAATACCTAATAAAGTTGCAGAATATGATTATCATATACTTGTAAGAATTAGTCCATCATGTGAAGATCTGCTACGTGCACGCAAACTTTTCTATGGTAAAGAAATACCTGAAGATGTAATTGAAATGCTGAAAAACAGAAATGGACTTATTCAATGCCTCGCTTTATAACTAGAGAAGAACTTATAACTCTGATCGAAAAGAATTTTGTACTTAAAGCAGGTGAGTACTTCAATAGAACAAAAATGGATGCAACCAACTATTATGTGAAAGCATATGATATGCACAAGCTTTTTGAGATTAAAGACAAACTATAAAAAACGCAAACATTAAAGTAAGCAGATCATCGGACCTGCTTACTTTTCTATACGACAAAATCCATAATCATTAGATACAAAAGTAAATGTGACTTCTGGGAACTGTTTAGACAAGTACTCTACCATATGTTCCATACCTGGTGCGTCACATAATCACAATAAGTGGACTATCATGATCCATCGCCTATTGGACACCTATCCAGTTATTCACATCATCACTCACTAAACAAGTATCTGCACCATGTTCATATATGTTCACTCCTTTCTTATAATTATACACAAAGAAAGTAGGCTAACCTATCACTAGGCTAGCCCCTTATCAAACCGTACGTGCAC
>OLOZ01002283.1_pt1 | contig 11156 bp, 11 predicted proteins | sample 1673021 | NCBI WGS metagenome assembly OLOZ01 (sample SAMEA3136747, study PRJEB25190) | human gut metagenome | biome: human gut; feature: human-associated habitat; material: faeces | place: Austria | collected 2013
AGCTGAGAAACAAATTCTGAAATCCACAAAGAGGATACCACCGAATTATCAAAACAATGATTTGTAAGGAACCGACACCGAACCAGCATACTTCGGAGCCATCTATCTTAAAACAAAGCCTGCCGGAACACATATCATTCCCGCAGGCTTTTCCTATGCCTTATACAATCACTCTCTCTTCCCAAAATCCAAACTAATCCATCCAGCCCCGGATTTCAGTTTTCCCCATCCTTTCACAGTACCCTTACCATTTTTCACTTCTACAATAGTAAACACGCCAACTCCGGTAAACTTCCCGGTCTTCGCTGTATCTGTTCCCGCGCCTTCCATAATTTGAAGAAGCCTGGGTAGATGATTTATGAAACCAGTCTCCCAGACCTTCTGCTGTACACTGACCTACTACACAGTGCGGCGATATTCTGTCAATCTGCTCCGTTCTCAGTCCGGAATGGTTCGGACTGAGCATCGTGTACACCACCAAAGAACTATTACTGTATCCCATAATCACTCACCTTCTTCCTCATCCTCTGATGCATCATCGGAGTCTCCCTCACTTTTATCATGCAACTGACCAAGAACCTCTTTCATTTTCTTGGGGATCGGCAGCCCCAGATGTCCTGCATTCTCCAACAAACTCACACCCTCATTGGAAATATAGAAAAAAATCACCGCTGTCCTCAGCACAGATCCGCTGAATTAGCAGTATTGATCTTATAAACTCCCTTCTTATCATAAGAAGGCACATATAGATACCCCTTCCTCACACAGCATTTTACATTCCGCTCTGGATAGGAACCGTCCTTTGCCCTTGTGCCCACTTCCGACAGCTTCGCCTTGGACAGTGTCCAGCTTCCCTCCGTAAAGGAATAATCCTTTTTGGAGATCCGGATCCACACCATCTTCGCATCCCCGGAAGAATTCGGCTCATTGGAAAATCCATACCAGTATCCGTCATGTCCGTCCATAAATTCCCCGTACTTCGTATAATCCCCCAGGAACGTAAAACTTTCCGTTGTCAGTGTCTGTTCCTCCAGTACGGTATACGTGGTATCATCCAGCTTCTCATTCAGTCCGATGTTAAACACCGGGATCCGGATCTTCGTAATGGTCACACTGGAAGTCCCAAAGGTGATGGAATACAGCAGATTCTTTTCAAAATCCAGTTCCACTGCCTCAAACAGTGTCATCTGCTTCGTCTGCCCGATCTCATGCACGGAAGCATTGGTAAACGTGTGAATCCCGATCCTCTGCCTGATGGAAGTGATACAGGTGATCTGTCCCTCATCGGCCTGTCCTCCTGCAAACGTAAGCACATCCCCCGGATCCAGCTTCAGAAGCTTCTCCACATCCTTCAGCTGACTCTGCGTATTCCTGATTTCTGTATTAACCCCTTTCAGGGCAGTCTGCAATTTCGTGGTATCGCCGCCAATCTCGACAGTGATCCCCTTAATTCTGTTCCCTGCCATACGGCTCACCCCCTAAATCCCATAATAAAGGCACAAAAAAAGCACCTGCCATCCTGACAAATGCTTTCATCATTATTTTTATTTTTTTCTTTCCTGAAACCTGGAACTTTAAATATGCTTTATAAGTTTTTTCCAATATTTTCAAGTTCTTTTATAGAATCCTTGTTTTTTGCAAGTTCATCACTGGCTGTTGCATAATATGATTTTTGGAAAATCATATCCCATGAAAGATATTTCGCCATAGTAGGGTCTTCTTAAAATCACACGCAAATTTGCAGGTTATGTTTCCGATATTCCGTTGCAGTTTTGTTCGTGTAAATTTCATATACTTCAGGAACTTGTATTGTTAGTCCAAGTTAGTTAGCAAAGAGAATCTCTCCAACGTAATCGCAGCAATTTTCCCACCCACCAAATAATTTTTCTGACAACTTCATCGGCTGACAGAATGGACCCCTGACGAAACATTGACTTTTTCGGAATATAGTATATTCCCACATCAGAATGTTTCTTCAATTGTCCTGATTCCCTCAACTTTTTCATCTACTGGCGAACAGATACTGCTTTCACCCTAGAAATATCTAACTCTGACAAAAAGATTGCTTCATTCAATTTATAAATTTCTTTCGTATAATTATGAATCTCATTCACTAAAGCTATTCTCTCTGTCTCCCTTCTGCTACTTAAATTTAACAACTATTACATATAACGTAAGAGTGAAATTATTCCATATATATTTTTTCTCTGTTAATATTTTTTAGTTCCGGTCTGCGTTTTACAATATCGCTTACCGATTGAAATTCCTTTTTCTTTCCAAAAACATATCTATAGCTTTGCAATACTTGAAAAGAATTGTAATATTCGATTTCATCTTTTGTAAGTTTCTGAAAATGCTTATGCATATCTGCATCAAACCAAAAATATTTTGGATCTCGAATACATATTAGCAGTTTAGGTGTAATAGGAAACATTATTTCTATTCCTTTACTATCCAGCCCATGCTGTCCCAGTTTCCCGTACCTCACAACTGGATTATCTGATGTTATTAGATCTATCTCAGATGTGTTATATCCTATCACCCATATTTTGCTGCGAAGCATTTCAGCAATTTTATATGCCACCTCCTCATTCATCAAAAATTGAGCATGTAAAAGTTTTTCATGATTTTTATTTTTAACTTTCATTTTGACATTTTTCAAAAAATCAAGCTGCTTATAGTCCTTTTTTTGAAGTGCCATTTTCCTCATCAATAACAATGGTACTCTTTCATTTATTTCAATTATACGATTTCTAAATTCTTTCGATCTGATCATTTGTAACGAAATATACAATGAAAGATAATTAAGATTTTTTTCTGAAATTGCTTCTACAGTCTTCAATTTTACTGGATTAGTCATTGTAAATGTTGAGATAATCGTATCTGTCGGATCAAATAACCATGTCTCAACATTTTCTCCAAACCATTTTTCAATATGCTGTTCATCCACTTCTTTCATTATTTTTTCAATTTCTGGATCAAACACAAAATCGGGATCTTGTTGCAATTTTTCTGCCTTGAGAGCCTCAAAGTCAATATCATAAAAATATCTCTCACTGGCATAATCCTCTATTGATCCAGGTCTAATTTGTTCCTGTTCTTTGTCAAACACAAAAAACTTCTTCTTATTAGCAAAATGACTTAAATATCTTCTTGGTACATAATGTTCGTTTTTAACTGATTTCACTATTATACTCACCTCATATTTTTTTAATTTTCAATAGGTAATTGCGAACTTGTTCCGCAATTACCTATTAATATTATTTCTTAATCTTTTTCCATTATAATCTTGTCCTCTGCTTCTCTCACGCGGTAATTTTTTCCATTCTTAGTAATTTTTTAAGGTGTCATTAATCTCCTAACCACTTTTTTTCTGAGATTTCTATAAAAGATAATACGCTTTTTGAAACGTTCTAGTCCAGATGCCACTGTTTCACATGCTTTCTGATTTTTATAACCTTTATATTCCTTTTTGTATTTTGGATTCATGTAAATCAACAATACCTTTAATTTGATTTTTAAGCCATCCTAAACAAGCTTTTTTTATTAGATCTTCCTCTTCTAAGTTATCTAATCCATTTAAAATAGTTCTTATATTTTGAGCATCTTCATTATAGCTTTCCCGTTTAACACCACTTGGATACATATCATTAAGAATATGTCTGAAAGCATCTATGTCCTTTGGGGATGCCCTATATAATGCATTCAACCATTGTTTCGGTTCCGCTTTCGAAAATATTGGCGTGTCTTGAATATATAGGCTCTTCTTTGGATTAACATACTGATTTAAGCGTTCAACCCAATCATCCTGTAATAAAATGTCAGATACAGTTTCCCGACTCGTAATCTCTGAATGCTGTCTTATTGCATTATTAATTTCATTAATAATTGTCAATACTCTTTCTTTATCTTCCAAATCGTGAATATACGATAAATCAGAACCAATTTCTGTAACTTCGCCCATACTTTCTATATTAGTAAGCATTACTTTTTTTGCTTGATTCATATATTTAATATCGAACCCCAAATCATTCAACCGCTGTATTGATACAAGTATTTTTTCATAAAAAGAAATTGGATATTTATTTTTTTCCAATTGTTGCAAAACTTTTTCTAATTGTTCTTCACACCACGCTTGGGTATGAAAATAATATTGTTGATATATTAAATAATAAGGATCATCCTCTGGAATTTTCGCAGCTAATTCAACTTGTAATTTCCATATATCTTGTTGAAAATCTTTTTGATTATATGTCCCACACTCAATATACAATTTAATGCTTTGAAATTTTGTATCTTGTTCAATACTTAACCGCATATGACTATCTCTTGCCGGATGATAGTTAGCTTTATATTCAACTGCCCGAATAAACGTTTCAGAAATAACATGACTACTCACCGCATCCCGATATTCATCTTCTATTTCAACACTTGTTAGCTTTTCCAAAAGATAATCTACTTTTGACAAAAAAAATTGAAACGTTCTAAGGTTTTTGTGATTATAATTCTCCATCGTAGAAATAAAAACCTTTACATTTTTCTCTAATCGCATTTTTGTAAAATTGTCACAATTTGATAATTTTATAATTTCCGAAATACTCACATCTATATCCGGTTCATATTTAAGTTTAACTCCTATAAGTTTCTCCCTAATTGTTCGATAACTGCTATTGGCTTCTTGTACCGGAAAAAGTAGTTTACGCCTCCTCTCCATTTCATCAAAACTAAGTTTTGTGGAATTACGATACTGATTGCTCCATAAAGCACAATTTTCTTGTTTAGGCCATTCAATTCGCTCATCTAGTGATAGATAATATTGTCCCTCTAAATTTTGCACCTCTGCAATCCCGGACACTTCTTTTTCATTAGCAATTATTATTACTTTTGTATTTTCGTGTTCGATCAGTTCATTAAGGAAACCAAAAAGCTCATTGATAGGACACTCGCAACGTTCAAGATCATCAAAAACAAATATAAACTCTCCTAAATTCAGCCAATCTGATGCAACCTGATACAAAAGATTTTTTGGTAAGAATTTTTCTAAAATAGCATTTCCTATTTTTCTTGAAGAAAGGAAAGCATTTTCTGAAATTTTGTCAGCACTATTCCCCCAACTTGCCTTATTTTTTATTTTTTGCCGTGCATTCTCTGCAAATGACCAGGCAATATTTTCCTGAACATCTCCAATATTTTTACACCCATATAGCGAAATGTATTTAACCGCACGGTCTGTGCCAGAAAATTTTTCTTGCTCGTTAATCGAAGGCACTATTATTTTTTTCACAAAATATGTCTTCCCACTTCCCCATTCACCATCAATCAATACTGCATAGTTATAAGTTCGATCTTTTATATACCGTAAAATTTCTTCTTTTATCTGTTGTTCAGTCATATTATTAATTTTACACCACCTTTACTGTTACATTTATTTAGATATATTATTTCAATCTTCATTAATTTTCTTCCAAAATCTAACTCTTGACATCAAATTACATGCTCTTCTTTCTTCACAAAACTCCCTTCCCAAACTTCATCAAATAGCATTCTGCTCATTTGGACCGTCTATTGCATTTGCTTTGCTCATTTTTTCTGGTCACATTCCAATTGCAACATCTATAAAATCCGTTTTGCTCATTTTTATGCCGCAATTAGCAAGCCTTGAAGCTCTGGAATCATAAATTTTCCCAATCATCATAGCTCGATCATCCTTTAACCCATAATGAATTTTTCTATGACACAATCCCTTATCCTTCAATCTCCGTGATATGTTGTTTAATGCATCAAAATAATGTTTCACGGATGAATCGCTTAGACCGCGAATCTCCTGAAGATAACGTGCATAATATTCTTTTAAAACGGATTTGCGATTTCCATTCTCTTGTTTTTCAATAAATGTTTTCATACGCCCTCACACTCAACTCACAATGTCTCCTGATACGCCCGATCAATCAGCTTCTTTGCCTTCTGAAAATCTTCTGCCGTCTTGATTGACACTTCTAGCTCCCCCGTTCCGTAATGTCCAATCCCGCGGGTATCTCTTGTGAATCCTTCTTCCAGTTCAACAGTGTCCGGGTTGAGTTTCATTCGGAGCAGGATCTGTTTGTTATAAATTTCAATGCAGAAAATGTTCTGCACTTTCTTATAGGCCAAATACAGCTTCAATTGGTTTGGAACAAGATCGTCTCCCAGCGATTCGATGTAGTCACAAAGCGCCGTATATAATGTTTTGAAATGGCTGCTTGCTGATGACAGCTTCTCTAAATGTGTTTTCTGTGTGTATGTACTACTTGTTGTTGAAATGGTTGATGTTTCCGTTACTGGCTTTGCCACCGGTGTGTTCAGATGCTCAAACAGCAACAGATCTTCCCCATATTTCCGATATTTCACCAACTTGATATTCCTCTGCATCTGATTCACTGCATGCACGTCGTATTTCGTAAAATCATTTGCAATACAAATCACACAAGGCACCGACCAATCAATCTGGTCTGCTACTTCCATACCCAGTTTTTCAATCACAAGCAGTTTGAAATCCGCTTTGTGATCCAAAAGCCAATCCAGATAAAATAGTCCTTGATTAATTACATTCTCACTCGTGCTTCTCTTGTATTCGAAAATCACCGGGCTGTTATTTTCATCAATTCCAATACTGTCCATTCTTCCCGAAGTGATCGCATATTCACTTTTCAGAAAGCGAATGCCGAAAAATGTCTCCATATTCTGCTCTATCATTGTCTGCAATTGTTTTTCCAATAATACCGTGGAAGAGGTGCGCTCTTTCACAACAGTTCCGATTTCAAAAAGTTTTATCTCCGACACCACATATTCTCCTGTTCCTGTCTATTTTTTAATTATTCTCCATTTTTCAAAAATCCACCAAATAGATCCCAATCCCAATTTCCGTAAAATCCCCTCTATGCTCAATTGTCGTTATTTTTGCCTTCAGCAGTTTCCCTGCATCCATCAATCTTGCAAATACTACATTATCTTTTTTCGGAATATACCCCAGTTTTCGCCTCTCGTTCGTAAGAACCAGAATCGCATTCTGATCAAATCTATTGTCCTCGCGCTGAAGAAGCAGATCATCTTCCTCTTTTATTTCACCCAAAACGCTCTGATCTTCCAGATGTGTCGTTCCCGCCACATAGGAATTAAACAAATAAATTTCTCTAACCAGTGGTTTTAAAATTTCTCCCAGTTCATGATTGTCGATCAGGGATACTACCCCGCCTTTGTTAATCTCTAATTCATCCGCCATAGAAAACTCACCCCATTTTTCATCATCTGTTCCAGAAGCTGATCCAGCTCCTGCTCATATACCCTATATTCTTCCAGTTCTTTTTGTAACTCCCGCTTCTTGTTTTGAACCGCTTCCTGATCCTGCAGAAGGAATCGATATTGGTAAGGATTCGTCTCTTTGATCTTCTGAATCTGCTCTTTTAATTTTTCTATCTTTGTGTCGATATCCTGTATTTTGATTTCATTCCCATCTAAATGATGGTCTGCCAGAAATTTATTTACCAAAATTTCCGCCTCTTCCAGCTCCTCCAGATCATTTGCACGGTAGGAAACTACAATCCTCTGCCATAATTCTTTTAGTTCCGGTATCTCATTTGTTTTCGGATTCATATCTGGATGAATCTGCTTTGCAAGTCTGTAGTACAACTTTTTTATTTTTGCCGCAGTTTCTTCGCTGATGATTTCTCCACTATGCGCAATCTCATTTTCCTGTATCATTTCAGAAAGTTTTCGATTGTACTCTTTCATTTCCTGTGACAGATAGTTCTGCAGTTCCGCCTGATCCACCGGTTTTCCACGATTGACGGCCATCTGGCAGAAAGATATGGTCTTTTTCTTTTTGATGCAGGCTATTTTCTGTTCAAATACCGCTGTGATCAGATTGCCAAATTCAGCCAGATATCTGTTCTTCCAGGCATACGCTTCTTTTCGCAGTTTATCCCTTAAAAATAATAACGTTTCATATTCTGAATATCTGTTATCTGTACTTTTTATGATTTCATCCATTACCGTCTCTTTGGACCTTTCTTATTTTGAAATATGCTTAATATGATTATAGCGTACTGTTACCTAAAATACCATTCCAAAAAGAAAAAGGCTACAGCTCCACGCAAGCCGTAACCTCTTCTCTAATCTCTCTTCTATTTCCGATACACCGTCTTCCCCCGTGCAACGACTTCCTGAATCTCCAGTCCCTGATCCAGTACGCAAAGATCTGCATCAAACCCTTCCTGGATTTTTCCTTTTCCTTTCAGTGACAGGATCTCTGCCGGGTTTGCCGTAATCGTCGAAATTGCGGTTTCCAGCGGAATTCCCGCTTTCTCCACGCATTCTTTTACTTCTTTCAGCAAACAGCTCGACTGGCCCATGCCCATCCGCAGGAATTCTCCCTTCTCATTAAAGATTGGCAGACTGCCCTGACCGTCGGATGAGATGGTGATGTGTTTCGGATTCACGCCTGCATCCAGCATGCGGCGGATTCCTTTGCACACGCGGACTTCATCACAGACAGTTTCCCAGTAATCGATCTCTTCATTTCCGGTGAAATCGACCGCACCGCCCTTTACGGCGTATTCAATTGCCTTCTGGAACAGCTTCTCGTTCCGGTTGACATGGGTCGGGAGGAACTGGCTGGCCGGGATTTCGGTTTCGCTGATGACGCGTTCGATCAGCTCCATACATCTTGCACCGTCACCAAGGTGGACATTGATCACTCCCGCTTTCCCAGAAAGAACACCGCCGAGGCGCGTGTCTGCTGCCAGTCGGGCGAATTCTTCGAAGGTCGGCTGTGAGGATCGGTGGTCCGAGATGGCGATTTCGCCGGTTCCGATGATTTCTTCGATCATCATGATATCTTTCGTAATTCCATCCGTCAGTGTACGCACCGGAACCTGATAGCTGCCGGTGTAGCACCAGGCGGACATGCCCTGCTCCCGGAGGCCTTTTGTTTTTGCCACGAGCGCGCACATGTCACGGCCAATGCCGTCAGTTCCGAGGCAGCCGACAACGGTTGTCACGCCGAATTTGTTCAGGCCTTCCATTGTTGCCTCCGGGGTGCGGTTGGCAAAGCCGCCCTCACCGCCTCCGCCGAGCACGTGAACATGGCAGTCAACAAAGCCAGGTGTCAGGACAAGTCCGGTTCCGTCTACGGTCTCCACGCCAAAGAGCAGGCCGTCTGCCGTTATCGTGCCGGCATCTGCGATCTTGACAATTTTATCATACACAGTAAGAACGTCTTTTCTTCCGAGGTATTCCGGCGCATAGACGTCTATGTTCTGAAATAATATCATTTTCTCTCACTCCTCTTAAAATCCAATGGCAACCGCAATCAGAATCGTAATGACTGCTCCAATCATCAGTATCCCTAAGAATTTCCACATGAATTTGATCCAGTTCGACCACTCGATCTTTGCAATCGCCAGGGAGCCGATCAGACAGCCGGAGGTCGGGACGATCAGGTTCGTGAAAGCATCACCGAGCTGGAACGCAAGGACGGATGTCTGGCGGGATACGCCGAGAAGGTCCGCGAGCGGTGCCATGATCGGCATGGTGATCGCCGCCTGGCCGGAGCCGGACACGACGAAGAAATTGAAGACCGACTGGAACACGTACATCAGCACGGCTGCGGCTGCACCGGAAAGACCGGCCAGTGCCTGTGAGATGCCGTACATAATGGTGTTGATAACGGTCGGTGTGGTCGGATCAGAACCGCCGAGCACCTGCATGATGCCCTGTGCCATCGCTACAACGAGTGCCGCACCGATCAGGTCCTTTGCACCGTCTTTGAAGGAAACGGCAATGTCGTTCACTTTCATGTCATTCAGATGGAAAATGACACCGATCACACCTGCCACAATTCCCATGATGAAGAACTGGGTTGCGATTTCGGCCATGTAATAGCCTTTTGCCATAACGCCCCAGATGACCCAGACAACGGTAACGGCCAGTGTTACCAGAACTAAGATATGGCCGCTGCCGAAGGAATGGCCCTCGTCGATGCCTGTTTTTTCGTTCTGATCACGGAAATACTGGTCGCTTTCGTAAGCAACGGAGATTTCCGGGGTCTTTTTTACTTTTGCTGCATAGAACATGGTCATGCCGCAGCCAAGAGCGGTGAACACCACCCACATCACCATACGGAAACCTGCGCCGGAGAAGACGTCAACGCCGGCGATTCCCTGTGCGATTCCGACAGAGAACGGGTTCATCCAGGAGGATCCGAAGCCGATCTGTGTTGCGACGTACGTGACAAGCACGGCAATGACCGTGTCGTATCCGACAGCGACGAACAGCGGGCAGAGGATCATGGTGAACGGAAGGGCCTCTTCTCCCATTCCGAACACGGCTCCGCCGAGGGAAAACAGGACGAAAAGGACCGGGATCAGCAGTTTTTCAGCGCCTTTTGCTTTACGGATCAGGCCGATCAGACCGGCTTCGACAGCTCCGGTGCGGATCATGATGCCGAAAGCACCGCCGACTACCATCAGAAATGCGATAATTTCGATGGCAGAGCTGCTGATAATTCCGTTATACATGTAATTGAAAAATCCGGTTCCGCCGTCGCCGCTGAACAGTGCAACGCCTTCTGTGACCGGTTTTCCGGCAGCATCGGTCAGATACTGGAAACTTCCGTCTTTGATGACGGTACGGGTTTTTTCTACCCCGTTCATCAAGTATGTGACATCCTCCGTCTCGTAATAGCCTTTCGGGACGAGGAAAGTCATGACGGCCGCGATAACTACCACAAAAAAGATGATAATGTAGGTATCCGGCACGTTAAATCCCCTGTTGAATGATTTCAGGCCTTCGCCTTTCTTTTTGCTCATATTTTGAGATTTCCTCCATTTGATATTCTATTCTCATTTTTAACGCGCATGGATTAGTGTACCATAGATCATAGAGGAAAGTCACTGAAAAAATCAAAAAAATGGCAGAAAAATTTTCCATTCGGATCTTTCTGCGAGCTGTGTGCAATGTCATGCATAACATGATTGTATAGAAAGACAAACAATTCCTTTTTGGGTTTCCTGCTCCCCGTCTCTTATGCTATACTTGGAAAGTTGTTCTAACAGTAATACAAATCTATAGCTATCCTCTTAATTAGCGCAAATTCCAGATGCGTGGAACCACCCTTTGCA
>OLOZ01002285.1_pt1 | contig 11147 bp, 10 predicted proteins | sample 1673021 | NCBI WGS metagenome assembly OLOZ01 (sample SAMEA3136747, study PRJEB25190) | human gut metagenome | biome: human gut; feature: human-associated habitat; material: faeces | place: Austria | collected 2013
GCGAGCCGTTGGAGATCACCACCTACCGCACCGACGGCACCTACAGCGATGGGCGCCACCCTGACTCCGTGACCCAAGCCTCCTCCATTGAGGAAGATCTGAAACGGCGCGACTTCACCATAAACGCCCTGGCTTACCACCCTGCGCGCGGGATCATCGATCCCTTCGGCGGCGTGGCCGACATGGAGCGCGGCGTCCTGCGCAGCGTGGGAGACCCGACGACGCGCTTTTCCGAGGACGCACTGCGCATCCTGCGAGCCTGTCGCTTCGCCTCACAGCTCGGTGTGGCCATCGACCCTGCCACCTTCGAGGCCATGATCGCCTGCAAAAACCTGCTGCACCAAGTGTCCGGCGAGCGCGTCTACCGCGAGCTGGAGCGCTTCGTCTGCGGCGACTATGTGCACGATGCGCTTATGGCCTGCGTCGATGTACTGGCCTTCGTGCTGCCGGAGCTTGTGGCCATGAAAGGCTGCGCCCAGGTGACGAAGTACCATATATACGATGTGCTCGAGCACACCGCCTGGGTGGTGCAGCGCACGCCGCCCGAGCCGCTGCAGCGCTGGAGCGCCCTGTTCCACGACATGGGCAAGCCCGCAGCGGCGTTCTTCGAGGAGACCGACGAGGGGCCCGTGGAGCACTTCTACGGCCATGCCGCCGTCAGCGTGTCATTGGCCTGCGGCATCATGCACCGCCTTCCCTTCCCTGCCTGGCTGCGCCGGGACGTGCCGCCTCTCGTGCGGGCCCACGACGACGTGGTGCCCCCCAACGCCCGAGCCGTGCGCCGCATGCTGGGGCGGCTCGGGGGACGCACCGACCTGTTCGCGGCCCTCTGCGACATCAAGCGGGCCGACGCCCTGGCCCAGGCGCCGTTCTGCGCTCCCCGAGCCGATACCGCCGACGAGCTGCGCGCCCTCATGGAGCAGATTCTGGAAGAGGAGGCCGCTTTCACGGTGAAGCACCTCGCCATAAACGGCCGCGACATCATGGCCCTCGGCGTGGCGGCCAGCCCGGAGGTGGGCCGTCTGCTGGATGCGTGCCTGGACGCTGTCATCGACGAGCGCGTCCCCAACGAGCGCGAGGAGCTGCTCGCCTTCGCGGAAAAGCTTCGCAGGGAGACGTCCTAGGCCAGAAGGTCGGTAACGAGGCGAATGGCGAACAGGACAATGACGACGAGCATGATGGGGCGCAGGATGAGCGCCCCTTTCTTGTCGAAGAAGGTGGAGCCGAGCCAATTGCCGGCGATATTGAAGGCCGCTGCGGCGAGCCCCAGCGGGATGAGCACCGCACCATTGACGAGAAACACCGCCAGGGCGGCGACGTTGGTGGCCAGGTTGATCGCCTTGGTGGTGCCGGCGGCCGTGCGCACGTCCTGGTGGGCCACGGCAGCGAGCAGCAGCATGAGGATGGTGCCCGTCCCCGGCCCGTAGAACCCGTCGTAGACGCCCACGGCCAGGGCGATGAGGGCCGTGGCCGCAAGGGCCAGGCGCGGGGGCAAGGGACGTTCGGCGAAACGGTCGAGGTTCTTGGAGCGGAACACGAGGAACGCCACGGGGGGAAGTGCCACGAGCATCACCACGGTGAGCACGGTGGCGTCGGCCAGAAGCGCCAGATTCGCGCCGATGGCCGAACCGACCAGGCCGCAGGCGACGCCTGCGACAACGAAGCGCTTCACCATGTAACCGAACAACGCATAGCGTACGGTAGCCACCAGCGTGCCCAAGGTGCTGGAGAGCTTGTTGGTGGCGATGGCGGCATGGGGCGGCAGGCCGGCAAAGAAGTAGGCGGGCAGGGAGATGAGCCCTCCCCCGCCGGCGATGGCGTCCACGAAACCGGCGATGAGCGCCAACGGGCACACGATGAGAAACTCCACGACGCCTTCCCTTCTCGCCTCTCCGCCACACTCGCCGGACGCAAAAAGAGCCGCCCGAGGGCGGCTCGTGAGTTCTTGGTAGCTCCGACCGGATTCGAACCGGCGACCTCCGCCTTGAGAGGGCGGCGTCCTAAACCGCTAGACGACGGAGCCACGAAATGCCACGCGAGAAAATGGCTGGGGTGGAAGGAGTCGAACCCTCACATACGGCACCAGAAACCGCTGTCCTGCCATTAGACGACACCCCAACATAACTTTCTCGCCACACCGCCCGAAAGCGGCGAGCGCAAGTGAGTATGTTACGGAAGCAAGCGCCCCCCGTCAAGCCCCAATTTTGGGAATTACGAAAAATGCGGGGAGCGGCCGCAACCGCATCGCGTGAAAAGCTCGCGCGAAAACCCCAGTACGACAGAGCTGTTCTCGCCCTAGCAGGGCATGGGGGTGCCGTACTGCCACATGTGGTCGAGGGGACCCGAGCCACGCCCCAGGTTCAGACCGGCCGCGAGGGCGCCGGCCACGTAGGCCTTGGCGTCGCGCACGGCCACGTCCACGGAAAAGCCCCGGGCCAGGCCGCAGGCGATGGCCGAGGAGAGGGAGCAGCCGGTGCCGTGGGTGTTGTCGTTTGCGATGCGCGTACCCCGCAGCCACACCGATTCGCCGTCGGCCATGCGCAGGTAGTCGTCGGCGGCGTCCGGCTCGTCCACCCCGTGGCCGCCCTTGATGAGGATAGCGGGCACGGAAGGCGCTGCGTCCGTGAAATCCGACGCGTTCTCCCAAACGGCGACGCAGCGGTCGGCGATCAACGACGCAGCCGCCTCCACGTCTTCCGAAGATGCGATGGCCCTGCCCGAGAGCACCTCGGCCTCGGGGATGTTGGGGGTGATCACCGTGGCCCGGGGAAACAGCTGGCGCACCAGCGCGTCCACGGCGGCGTCGGCGATGAGCGCCGAGCCCGACGTGGCCACCATAACGGGATCGACCACGACATTGGCGGCTTTGTGGCGATCGAGTCCATCGGCGATGGCGCCCACGATGGCCGACGACGACACCATGCCGATCTTCACCGCATCGGGCCGGATGTCGTCGAAGACGGCGTCGATCTGGGTGCCCACGAAAACGGGATCCACCTCGAGCACGTCGGTAACGCCGAGCGTGTTCTGGGCCGTGAGCGCCGTGATGACGCTCTCCCCGAACAGATGATGGGCGGCGATGGTCTTCAGGTCGGCCTGGATACCCGCTCCCCCGCTGGAATCGGATCCGGCAATGGTGAGAACCGCTTTCATGGCATTCCTTTCGCGACGGCGTCGACCGCTTCCCGAACGGCCGCATGAAACCATCATTTCACACGAAAGGGGCGCGCCTGCACGGCCGCCCCTTTCTGGCAATCAACCGTTGATGAGACGGGGGCTACCCCTCGATGAGATTCACGGCCTCATTGGTGTCGACGACCTTGGCAGCGTAGCACACCTTCATGTATTCGAGGCCCTCCTCCTGGTTGCCCACGAGGAAGGTGGCCGTGGCGTCGCCCACCACGATGATGTTGAAGTTGTTGAAATAAGCGTCGGCCACCGTGTGCTTCACGCAGATATTCGTATCCATGCCGCAGCAGATGAGGGTGTCGACGTCCAGCTCGTTCAACAGCAAAAGCAGTCCCGTCTGGAAGAAGCCGCTGTAGCGGCGCTTCTCCACCACGTAATCGGTGGGCTGAGGATCGAGCAAGGGCGACGTTTGGGCCTCGGGGGTTCCGGCGATGCCGTGGGCGCCCCACAGGGCCAACTCGCGATCAATGCCGGGGAGGTGGGCGTCGTTGGTGAAGACGACGGGCATACCGACGGCGCGGGCGGCCGTCGTGAGCTTGGCCGTCTGCTGGATGGCAGGCAGGAGCACCGGCTCGAGCGGGCCTCCCGTGGGATCGCCCAGCTCGTCGATGACGAGCAGCGCGCACTTCGCGCGATCGATGGAAGTGAGGTCGATGAGGTCGTTGTTGTTCTCGTCGCCGAGCATGGATGTTCCTTTCTCGCTAACGGGTCTTCCGATTCCCGTCCCGTTTCTCCCTGCGCGTTGCCCGAAGCCAGGAGCGCCGCCCCTTTCGCGGCTGCGGCAAGCAGGCGACCATGACTTAAATACTCAGGGTTTCGTCGATGATACGGGAAAGCTCGCGTGTTGCGGCCTCAATATCGTCAGCGGCGAAGATGGCGCTCACCACGGCGGCGCCGTCAACGTCCAGCTCGGACAGGCACGGCACCGTGGCGGCATTCACGCCGCCGATGGCGACGACGGGGATGTCCACGGCAGCGACGATAGCGCGGAACTCCTCGGCTGCGAGCACCCCGGCCTCGGGCTTGGTGGCCGTGCCGGTCACGCCGCCGACGCCCAGGTAGTCGGCACCGGCCGCCTCGGCTGCCCGCGCCTGCTCCACCGTCTGGGTAGAGACGCCCACGATGGCGTCGGGGCCGAGCAGCGCCCGCGCCCGTTCGCAGGCCATGTCGTCCTGGCCCACGTGCACCCCGTCGGCGCCCACGGCGAGCGCGCATTCCACGTCGTCGTTCACCACGAAAGGCACGCCGGCCGCACGGCAGAGCGCGAGCAGCTCCTCCGCCTCGGCCCGCAGCGCATCGCCGGTCGCCTGCTTGTCGCGCAGCTGCACGAAGGTCGCACCCCCGGCAAGCGCTGCTTCCACGCACTGCGCCAGCGACCTCTCCCCCAGCCACGCGTTGTCCGTCACCGCGTACAGCTTCAAGGCACAGCGAATGGCCTCCGCCGACCACTTTCCACGTTCCCGTACAGGCATGTTCACTCCTTGTTCCAAACTGGGTGTTCGTTCTGGTCACTTTTTTCGAGTTGTTAGACATTGCGCAAGCGCGATGCCGAGCAAACAGGAGGAAACACTACGAAAATGCCTGGTCAGACCTTTTTAGTTCATTGTTTCCGCAAAATGCCCTGCTGAAAAAGTCTAACAACTCGATTTTTCTGCCTCAATAGGGGGCGAAGATCGACCCGACTCTGCGCCTCGCGCCCCATTCTCTTCCAACGCCTCCTTGGCGCCCCTACTCCGCATCCAGGTCGACCACGAGACCGTCCATGATGTCGTTCACGGTCTTCATGGCGCACATCTTGCCGCACATGGTGCAGGTGCCCTCGGTGGAAGGCGGGGCGCTCTCGAAGACGGCGCGGGCGCGGACCGGATCCAGCGACAGCTCGAACATCTCGTCCCAGGCCACGCGGCGCCGCGCATCACTCATGCGATTGTCGCGATCGCGCGCGCCGGGCACGCCTTTGGCGATGTCGGCGGCGTGGGCGGCGATCTTCGTAGCCACCAGCCCCTCGCGCACGTCGTTCGCGTCCGGCAGGCGCAGATGCTCGGCCGGCGTCACGTAGCAGAGGAAGTCGGCGCCGGCAGAAGCCGCGATGGCGCCTCCGATGGCCGCCGTGATGTGGTCGTAGCCGGGAGCGGTGTCGGTGGTGAGCGGTCCAAGCGTATAGAACGGCGCGTCCTTGCAGATCGCCTTTTCCATCTCGATGTTCATGCGCACGGTGTCGAACGGAATATGGCCGGGTCCTTCGATCATCACCTGCACGTCGTGTTCCCATGCGCGCTGCGTAAGCTCGCCCAAAGTCATCAGTTCGGCGAACTGTGCCGCATCGTTCGCATCGGCAAGCGATCCCGGACGAAGTCCATCACCCAGTGAGAATGCGACATCGTACTTGGCGAAGATCTCACACAACTCATCGAAATGCGTATACAGGAAGCTTTCCTGATGATGCTGCAAACACCATTCGGCCATGATCGAACCGCCACGCGAAACGATGCCCGTCATACGATTCGCCGTCAACGGCACGAAACGCAGCAGCACACCGGCGTGAATCGTCATGTAATCCACGCCTTGCTCGCACTGTTCGATCACTGTGTCGCGGAACAGTTCCCAGCTGAGCTTGGACGCATCATCCTCCACCTTTTCGAGCGCCTGATACATTGGCACGGTGCCGATCGGCACGGGGGAGTTGCGCAGAATCCATTCACGAGTGGTGTGAATGTCGTTGCCGGTAGACAGATCCATCACAGTGTCGGCACCCCACTTGGTGGCCCACGTGAGCTTCTCCACCTCCTCGTCAATAGACGAAGTGACCGCCGAATTGCCCATATTGGCGTTGAGCTTGGTGAGGAACTTCGAGCCGATGATCATGGGTTCAGCTTCGGGATGGTTGATATTGCAAGGCATGACCGCACGCCCTGCGGCCAGTTCGCTTCGTACCAATTCCACGCTGCAATGCTCGCGCTCCGCCACATAGCGCATTTCCGGCGTGATGATGTTGTGGCGCGCGTACCACATTTGCGTCACCGGATGATCCTTGGCCTTCATCGGCTTATGCTGGCGACCACGCCATTCCTTGGAAGCCTTGCCACGTTTGATGGCGCGTTTGCCGTCATCCTCGAGATTGCGCCGACGGCCCTCGTACTCCTCGGTCAAGAATCCAGTCCAAACGTAGGGGAGCGAGACCCTCCTTCGGATCGCATTTCGGACCTTCGGTGTTGTAATCCTTGAATGGTGCGTTCGGTCCGACGCCAGGAGTGTCAGACAGTTTGATTTCAGTGTACGGCACTTGCAGATCGTAGGAACCGAATTCGTTTTCGAAATGCACCGGCGTGGTTTTGCGAATATGTGCTTTGTCTCGCTGCTTGGAATCGCGTGCGGCAATGTCGACGCGCTGTTGCTTGGCAAGCTTGGAGGCGGCCTTGGCTTCCTTCGCATTGGTGAACTTCTTTTCGCCGGATGCGCCGTCGGCTGTGTTGTCAGTGTTGATTTCCGCTGTTTTCTGGGCTTTCACGCGCGGCGCGTACCCGTGCTTCGTGTCGCCACGTACGGCTTTCCAGCGCGCTACCATATTGCGGGTTGCAGCTTCCGGATCATCGGCTCCTGCAATCGTGGACACCACGAACCAGCCTGCCGCCTTTGAATGCGCCAGCATCTCCATATCATCTGCGGTCACGCCACCGCCTACCACTACCGGAAAACCACTGGCTGAACAAATGGTGTTGATCTGCTCTTCGTCAAGCGTGCGACCGGAACCGTCATTGCCGCCTACGGACGCTTCCGGCTTGGTGACGGAAACATGCAGTGGTGCCGCACCGATATAGTCGATGCAGCCGTCGGGCAATTCGTTGATGAGTTTGACCAGGCTTTCCGTTTCGGCGGACAAGCCCACGATGGCATCTTCGCCAAGCAGTGCACGGGCTTCGCGCGGTTCCATATCGGTCTGTCCGATGTGCACGCCGTCAACCTTGATGCCTTTGCTGCGGGCCTGCCAGACCACGTCCACACGGTCGTCGATCACGAATGCCACGGAATCCGACTTATTGTTGTCTTCGATGATTTGCGCGATATCACGCGCCATGTCGGTGAGATCCTTCGCGTCAGCGTCTTTGACGCGCAGTTGGATGAAGCTTGCGCCCCCGCGCAATGCGTCATCGATGACGTCGGTGATCGGTCGGCCTTTGCAATCCTGTGGTCCTACCACAAAATAGGCGCTCAGGTCGAAGCTGTCTCGCATCGACGCATACGGATAATTGTTCATGATTCCCCCTTGATTATGCTGTTTTGGGTTGGGAAAACTTGATTTCGCAGGCAATGGGTATGCTGACGCGCCCGTATGCTCGGTTATACGGGATAGAAAACGGAATTACGATTGATGATTGCGCGATGCAGACTGTTTGGTCGACGCGTCTGCTGCGCAGACTTTTACGGATGCCAATTGACGCTGGCAATGCGTGTGCGCTACGACACTCATTCTTCGCTCCCTACGATGGTGTTAACCAACAGGTTCAAAGGGTCAGGCATTCGCCTATCTCAGCTCCGTTGGGGAGCCCCCCTGCTTTACGTGTTGGCTATGAATCTACGCCCTGCACTGGACGTAACTTTCATCGAAGCCCACAGGAGAGTTAGGCCAGCCGTCACTTTCGCATGTATCGCCTCCATCCGCGTCACGCCTCCGCCGCGCAACTCACAGCAAACTCTCCTTGCAGGCTAATCTATACTTCAGTTCAATGCATTGCGTGTGAAAGAGGTCGACTACATGTTGGAAACGGAACGGCTGACATTGAGGGCTTGGGCGGAAACAGATGCGGAAAGCCTGTACGCCTATGCGAAAGATCCGGATATCGGGCCTATCGCGGGCTGGCCCGCACACCGATCGAAAGAAGAAAGTCTCAATACGATTCGTCATGTGCTCAATGGCAAGGAATGCTACGCGATTTGCGAGCGCGGCAGCAATAACCCCATTGGTTCGATTGAGTTAAAGCTTAATGGTCATACGGATATGACGGATCGTGATGATGAGTGTGAGTTGGGTTACTGGCTGGGCAAGCCTTTCTGGGGGAGGGGTTATATGCCGGAGGCAGCCAAGGAGGTTATCCGTCATGGTTTTGTTGATCTTGGTATGAGTGCGATTTGGTGCGGCTATTATGACGGCAATCTGAAGTCGAAGCGGGTGCAGGAGAAGGTTGGTTTTGTCTATCATCACACGTGTGATGAGGTGCCGGTGCCTCTTATGCACGAGGTGCGTGTCGGGCACGTGAATGTTCTTACCAAATCACGCTGGCAAAATTTAGCTGCCTGCTGATTGTGCCAGAAGCTAACCTAGAATGCTTTGGAAGGGTCTTGGTGGGCTTCGAACGGATGCTGGTCAAGACCCTTTAGAGCTTCATGATGTTTTCCTCGATGCGACGGATGACGTCAATGAAAGCTTCATCGTTGTGCCCGGTTGGATCTGGCAGATTCCAATTATCGTCGAAAGCCTTGCCGATATAGGGACATCCCACGTCGCAGCCCATGGAGATCGCGGTGTCAGGTTTTGGAATATCCGAAATCAGCTTGGAGTATTGCGTTTTCTCCATGTCGATGCCGTAAAGCTCTTTCATGAGTCGTACGGCATCCTGATTGATCTGCGGCTTGGTTTCCACACCTGCGGAATAAAAATCACAATCGGTTCCGCGTAGATGCTTTCCCAACGCTTCGGCAATCTGGCTGCGTCATGAATTATGCATGCAAATAAAAGCCACTTTTCTCATAGCTTTCCCTGTCTGCGATGTTATGATTTCACGATTGCTGTCCCGTATTATACGTTTCGCCCAATGCTCCGCGTTCACATCAGCGAATAACACAATGCCCGGTACGACCATGTCATAAGCTGGTCGTACCGGGCATTGGCTTGGATTATTCGCCCCAGACTTCTTCGGCGATGGACCTTACGAGTGCGATCTTGGCCCACTGCTGCTCCTCAGTGAGCTTGTTGCCTTCCTCAGTGGAGGCAAAACCGCACTGGGTGGACAGGCATAAGCGGTCGAGCGGCACATGCTGGGCCGCTTCGGAGATGCGAGCCTTAATCACTTCCGGATCTTCAAGTTCCGGTCTCTTGGAGGTGACGAGGCCAAGCACAACCTGCTTATCGCCGGAAACCTCAGCCAGTGGCGCGAAGTCACCGGAACGGTCGTCGTCGAACTCCAGATAGTAGGCGTCCACGTTCTCTTCGCCGAACAGCTTGGCTGCGACCGGAGCATAACCGCCGGACGACAGCCACGTGGAATGGAAATTACCACGGCAGATATGGGTGTTGATCACCAAATCATCAGGCTGGTCTGCGATCGCTGCGTTGATCACGTCAAGATTCTCCTGCTGCAGGCGGGCCGCATCCTCATCGCTCCAGCCGAGACGCTCACGCACGCTCTTGTCGCACAGGCGAGTCCAAGTGCAGTCATCGAACTGCACGTTACGGCAGCCGGCGGCATACAGGTCGGCAATGACCTGACGGTATGCGGCCACGATATCCGCGGTCAGCTCGTCGTCATCTTTGTAGAACTCGTCGTACGGGTAGGCGTTCTTGTTGCCGGTAAGCACGAAACGGGTCTGCGCTGGGGAAGGCATGGTCTGGCGAGCAACGGTATTGTCATCTTCAAACTGCCTGACGAACTTGAAATGCTCCACGAACGGATGATCGTGTCCGTCGAGCTTGCCGGTCACCGTGGCAGTGTCGGCGGGAGGGACCTCGTCATGGAAGGCAACGCGATGGGCGGCTGCGACATGGTCCACGCCGTTGAAGCCCCACATGAAGTCGAAATGCCACCAGCCGCGACGGAATTCACCATCGGATGACGTGCAGACCGGCGGCCTTCTGCTTGGCAACCAGATCAGTGATCAGCCTGTCTTCGACAGCTTTCAATTCAGCGGCATCAATAATACCTGCAGCATAATCTGCACGAGCCTGCTTGAGTTCGTCCGGACGCAGATAAGAACCGACCACATCGGCGCGGAACGGCGCATTCTTGGAATATGTCATGATTCTCCTTCGACTATTGACTTGCAATTAACAATCACAACGACAAAACCAACAATATGCTATCCCACCACCCACGAACGAGGCACATTCCATCCGCCTGGTTGACAACGTACTTCCGTCCATCCGCAGAGTTTTCAATGCTGGAATAAATGGGGGTAAATGACACTGCATGGCGTTCCGATATTGGCAGACGCGCGGCCGATGATTGTGCAAAGAATCGCGAAAGGCATGCGGAATCACGACATGAGTTGCGTTGTGTTCGTATATAATCGCAACGGACATGAACGACTGCAAGGAGGCTGCCATGACTGTGCCGCAACGAGTGCTTGACACTATGAATTCCGGACTGATCTACACCTGCGATGACGAAGAGATGATCAAAGCACAGAAGGAACAGATGGAACTGCTATACGACTTCAATGCAACCCGCCCCAGTCAAATGACGCAACGCAACGAAATCGCACGCCAACTGCTTGGCGAATTCGGCGAGGACGCTTATATCGAACCGCCGTTACATGCCAATTGGGGATGCAACACGTATTTCAGTGCGCACGCTTACGCCAATTTCAACCTTACGTTAGTTGATGATGGTGAAGTGCATATCGGCGAACATACCATGATCGGCCCGAACTGCACTATCATTACCACCGGCCATCCGATTCGTCCTGACCTGCGCGAGAAGGTCACACAGTATTCTCTGCCGGTCACCATCGGCCGTAATGTGTGGTTGGGCGCCAACGTTACCGTGCTTCCCGGCGTCACCATTGGCGACAATTCGGTGATTGGCGCATGCTCGCTGGTTACCAAAGATATTCCCGCCAATATGGTCGCATTCGGACAGCCATGCAAGGTGTATCGCGAAATCGGCGAACATGATGACGTCTACTATTGGCGTGACCGCATGATCAACCCACCCTATGACCAGAAGCAGTAAAACAAATCACTA
>OLOZ01002287.1_pt1 | contig 11120 bp, 10 predicted proteins | sample 1673021 | NCBI WGS metagenome assembly OLOZ01 (sample SAMEA3136747, study PRJEB25190) | human gut metagenome | biome: human gut; feature: human-associated habitat; material: faeces | place: Austria | collected 2013
AATTTGTTGGATTTTGCCAACATTTACATACTTTGACTTTCGTCATTTCTTGTTTAATAAACAGCTTTTTTATTCTATCACAATTTATTTGAAATTGCAAACATTTTTTTATTTTCTTAATAAAGATCTTTTTGTTAATGCGACAAACTCTTTGTTGTCCTTGGTTCTCTTGAATAGATCAAGCATCTGTTCCATAAATTCTTCGGAGCGATTTCCAGATAATTCTTTATGGAGTGCTGTGACAACTTCTCTCTCGTCTTTTGTAAGTAATAATTCTTCTCTTCTTGTTCCTGATTTGGCGATATCAACAGCTGGGAAGATTCTCTTCTCTGCGAGTTTGCGGTTTAGAACTAATTCCATGTTACCGGTTCCTTTGAATTCTTCAAAGATCACATCATCCATCTTGCTTCCTGTCTCAACAAGTGCTGTTGCAAGAATCGTTAAACTTCCGCCCTCTCTCATATTTCTGGCTGCACCGAAAAATTTCTTTGGCATGTAGAGTGCTGCGGGATCAAGTCCACCAGTTAATGTTCTTCCACTTGGTGGTACTGTAAGGTTATAGGCTCTTGCCAGCCTTGTGATACTGTCTAAAAGGATCACAACGTCTTCTTTATGTTCTACCAGACGTTTTGCACGTTCTAATACCATCTCTGATACTCTCTTGTGATGTTCTGGTAATTCATCAAATGTAGAATAGATAACTTCAACATTCTTTCCTTCGATAGATTCCTTAAAATCTGTAACTTCTTCTGGTCTCTCATCAATTAATAATACGATCAATTTGATATCTTTATAATTCTTGCTGATACTTTGTGCCATCTGTTTTAACAAAGTTGTCTTTCCTGTCTTTGGAGGTGATACGATCATTCCTCTCTGACCTTTTCCAACTGGCGATAACAGATCGACCATACGCATTGGAATGGATGATTTCTCTGTTTCCATGCTTAGTCTTTCGTGTGGAAAGATTGGGGTCAGATCTTCAAAATGCTGTCTTCTTGCTGCCATCTCTGGCTCATATTCATTGACAGATTCCACAAATAACAACGCACTGAATTTCTCACTCTGTGTTTTGATGCGGATCGCACCTGTTAAGATATCTCCTGTTTTTAAATTGAACTTACGAATCTGTGCAGGGGAAACATAAATATCATTTTCTCCTGGAAGATAATTTTCACAACGAATAAATCCATAACCATCCGGCATAACTTCCAGAATTCCATGTGCTTTCTGTCCACTGTCCAGGCTCTTGATATTTTTAGGGAATTCCTTCTGATAATGCTTTCTTCCCTGATGCTCTCCATGAGTTTCTTCTTTAGATTTTACTTCTTTATAATTCTCTTGATCATATTTTTCTAATGTCTCAATTAATTCTTTCTTCTTTAATGTTGAAATCCCTTTGATCTTTCTTTCTTTTGCAATTTCACGCAATTCGATCACCGATTTTTTTTCATATGTCATATTGATTCTTTCTCCTTTTACTTGGGAAAATGGATGAACTATCCTTTAACGATCGGTTCAGATTTGTATTGTTTTTTTCATTTTAGCATATTTTTCAAAATTTTCCAACCATTTGTCTTTTTAGCTTTTTTAAAATCTTTTTTTCCATTCTTGAAACCTGCACTTGGGAAATATGAAATAATCCAGCGATCTCCTGCTGTGTCTTTCCATCAAAATATCTATATTGAATGATCTGTCGTTCTCGTTCTTCCAAATGTTTCATCGCCTGATGTAGTAATACATGGTCGATCACTTTCTCTGTCTCATTTCCTTCCTTTGATAATTTTTCCATCAGAAGAATTTCGCTTCCATCTTTCTGGTACGCAGGTTGGTGTAAAGATTCTACTTCACTGCTTGCTTCCATGGATGTCACGATCTCTTCTCGTGCGATCTGTGTGATGCTGCTGATCTCATCGATAGTTGCTTCTCTTTGATATGTCTGGCAGAACATTTCTCTTGCTTTCATGATCTTATACGCATTTTCTTTTAAGGTTCGGCTTACTTTGATCATCCCATCATCTCTTATAAATCTTCGAATTTCTCCTGTGATCATCGGCACCGCATATGTTGAAAATTTGACATCATAGGACAGATCAAACTTGTCAACTGCTTTCATAAGCCCAATACTCCCTATCTGGAATAGATCATCCGATTCGTACCCCCTGTTAGTAAAACGCCTGACTACACTCCATATCAGCCCTACATTGTCTAAGATAAGTTTCTCTCTTGCTTCTTCATTTCCTTCTTTGGTAAGCTGCAAAAGTTCTCTTACCTTATCCATTCAGATGATTCTTCTCTCCCATTTTCTTTGTCATAATTACTTTGGTCCCTTCCCCTTCTTTTGAATATACATGCACTTCATCCATAAAAGCCTCCATAAAAGAAAATCCCATTCCTGTCCTCTCTTCTTCTGGTTTTGTCGTATACATTGGTTCCATCGCTTTCTTCACATCCGGAATTCCAATTCCATGATCTGTGATCTCTATTTTCACAATCTGTTCCTTATCAGAAATGTCCATCTCAATCTTTCCATTTTCATCGAAATACGCATGTACAATGCAGTTTGTTACAGCCTCAGATACCGCTGTTTTTACATCTTCCATTTCCTCCATATCTGGATCAAATCTCATGATATATGCAGATGTTACGATTCTTGCGATTCCTTCATTTTCTGATTCACTGTTAAATTCTAAATGCAACATATAAATCCTCCCATATCTTTTATATTTCTTCTACTAATTGATGCAATCCTGCCATATGAATGATCTTTTTGACTGATGGGCTCATATGGCTTAATCTTACGGTGCCTCCCATTGCTTGTACATAACGGTATCTTCCAAGGATCACTCCGATTCCTGAACTGTCAATAAATGGTGAGTTTGTAAAATCAAATTCTATATCCTTGATCGGATATGATTTCAAAATGATATCACACTGGTATTTTATTTTTTTCGCAAGATGATGATCCAATTCTCCATCCAGATAAATATATAGGTTTCTGTTTTCAATTTTGTACTCTGTTGCCATATTCTTTCCTCCTGACCTTTTATAGAATCTTTCATTAAAATCTTCTATAGAAAAAGATACAAAAAATAAAAGAAAGAAGCTCAAACATCTTCGTTTGTTCTTCTTTCTCTTATCTTTTGTATCTTAGTCTTTGTTATTATTTACAGACTCTTTGCATCCTTCTTGCCCATAGCATCAATTTTTGTCTGTGCTAATCTTGCCTGTGATGTTCCTGGGAATTTCTTGATCAGTGTCTCATATGTCTTCTTCGCATTCTTAGTATCTCCTGAAGCTTCATATGCCTGTCCAAGATAGCTGTATGCATAACTATTTGTATCTCTTACTTTGATTGCTTTCTTTAAGTAGTTGATCGCTGTCTTGTAGTCTTTTGACCAGTATGCATTCTTTCCTTTGCTGTATAATCCTGTTGCAGCGTTTGGATAAACCTTTGTTGTCAGATTATTATAGATGCTCTTCATATTCTTTGTTGTCAGTTTCTTGCTGTCAATATCAAGTAATGCGTCTGCTGATCCTGTATAATCACGATCACTGTATTTCTGTAATGCTTTTAATAATGAATCATAGACTCCGTCTTTCTTGCTTGTTCCGATATATTCTGATAATTCATCTTCTGCTTTCTTCTGAGCTTTCTGTGCTTCTTTTACTTTCTTGTCACTTGCTTTTAGCTGTGTATCTTTTGCTAAAATCTGTTCTTTATAATCTTCAACCTGTGTTGTACTCTTGTGATTAAAGCTTGCTCTGACTGTTGGATAGATCAAAACAGCTGCAACGATCACACCAATCACAATACCTGTTACCATATAAAACATAGGGCTCTTTCCTGCAGATTCATTTTCCTGGAAAGATGAGATCTTAAATGGGCTCTCTTTCTTCTTTGGTGGCTGCTCTGTCTGTGCCTTTGTCTGTTTTTTCTTTTCTTTTTTCTTTTCTTTCTTATCTGATTCTTTTTCCTCTGGTTCTTCTTCCACTACTTTTGACTCAAATTCCTTACCATATTCAACGGCTAATTCATTATCTGGTTCAATCTTTAAGATTGTATCAAGGAACTGTCTTGCATCATCATAATTCTCTTCTTTGATGGATAATAGAGCCATCAGAAGATATGCATCTACAAAATTAGGAATTGCTGCTACAACGTTCTTTAACTGCAGCATTGCAAGGTCATCATTGCCCTGTTTTGCATAATTCAGTGCCTGGTTATATTTCTTGATCATCTGATTTGCTTTATATAATTCTGTCTTATTCTTCTTAATCTCTTCAAGCTCTTTACCATAAATATTCTCTTCTGCTGATTCAAGATCCGCACATGGCTGGAATCTTTCTAATTCTTCATTATAATTTAACATCTTTCTCCTCCTGATTTATGAAATCTTTGGCCATGCCTGCCAGGTAAAATGACCCGACTACAAAGCAGACCGTATCTTTCTCTCTTCGATCTATCATCTGACGAAAAACATTCTGAAATTCTTCTTCTCTGATCCTTCTGTGGTCGATCGCCACTGTATAAAAAGCTTCGATCTGTGGTATCTGTTTCAAAATATTCTTCATGTATTCTTCTTCATTCTTGTGAGATGCTGCAAATAATATGCGTTTCTTTCCTTGGAAATTGGCTTCTACAGTCTTTACAAAGCCTTCCATTCCCTGAATATTATGTGACACATCAACAATGATCCCTGGTGCGATCTCTTCCATCCTTCCCGGAATCTTTATCTGTGTCAGTGCATTATAAATCTTGTCAGCATCTAACTGCTGGCATAAGATCTTGGCTGTCTTAAGTGCAACTGCTAAGTTTGCCCTCTGAAATGTTCCTGCAATATTCGTTCTCACATCTCTTCTCTTATCATACGCACTCGCATTTAAAAAATCAATATATTTTGCTGCTTTTTCTTCAAATTTAAGATTATCTTCAGAAACGTCATAAAATGGTGACATTTTCTGCTTTGCTTCTTCTCTTAAAATATCAGATACTGCCTGTTCCTGTTCCATTGTTACAACAGGAATCGCCTTTTTTATGATTCCTGCCTTGTGTGATGCGATCTCTTCGATCGTGTGTCCAAGGAATTCCATATGATCCATACTGATTGATGTGATCACGCTGACTTCTGGAATGATAACGTTCGTTGCATCATATCTTCCACCCATCCCTGTCTCGATCAGACAGATATCCGGCTGTTCTTCTTCCATGATACATAACGCCATCAAAAACATCATCTCAAAAAAAGAAGGCTGATTAACTCCTTTTTCCACTGCTGCTTCCACACATTCTTTCACCCGGTTGCAGGCATCTTTAAATCTCTCATCTGAAATATCCTGTCCATTCAGCCGGATTCGTTCATTTACCTTTACCAGATGTGGTGAAGTAAATGCTGCTGTCGTTTTCCCATGCTCTTTTAAGACTGCTTCCAAAAATGCACAGACTGATCCTTTGCCATTAGTTCCAGCTACATGTACAAACTTCAGATCCTTATGCGGATTTCCAAGCTGCTCTAATAAATAGTTTATATCTTCCAGAGAAGATTTTTTGGCGAATCCTGCGATTTTGTATAAATATTTTACAGATTCTTCGTATGTCATGCCAATTCTCCGCGTAATACTGCTTTTAACACCTGTAATACTCCGTCTTCTTTATAAGAAGGTGCAATAAAATTCGCTACCTCTTTTACTTCTTCTCTTGCATTTTCTACTGCAAAACTGTGGCTGGCACGTTTTAGCATTTCAATATCATTGATATTATCCCCAAACGCAAGTGTTTCATCCGGACTGATCTTATATGCTTCCTGAAAATGCTGCAGCGCTGATCCCTTGTTTCCACCTTGATTTGTGCAGTCCAGCCAGAATTTTCCTGAGACAGCAATATTCATTGTTTTGCTCCATTTGTCCACAAATTCCTGACTTACCATCTTTTCTGCGCAATTGTGGTGGAAGATGCTGATCTTACATACGTCATCCAGATAATCTTCAATATTATCAACTAATTCTCCTCTATATCCATAATCATCGATCATATAACGATATAATCCAACATTTTCAAAATACGCCATATTATCCTTATTAATCGTAATTTCACATCCTGGAAACATTCTTGCTTCACGAATGTATGCTCTTGCAACATCTTCTGGAATCTTATTTATAAACTGATAATCTTTTGAATAAACAGCTGTTCCATTCTCTGAAATAAAACTTATTTCATCAACGATCGGTGCAAACACTTTCTCAATACTTGAGCGCTGTCTTCCACTGGCTGCGATCACTCGCACTCCTCTGTTTCGCAGTTCCTTGATCACATCGTAATATTCTGGATTAATTTTTAATGTCCCATCTGCTAATAATGTTCCATCGATGTCTGTTGCGATCAGTTTTATCATTTCTTTTCCTTTCTTATCTTTGTCTGATTTATTGTAAATATCTTATTTCTTTGTTCTCTTATAACTTGGGCCTTTCCCCTTCTGCACTTTTACAGATAATCGTTTGCCGTCGCTTGTGATCACAATCGTTCCTCTGCTTCCTGTATCATAAACATTCGCAGTTTTTAATTCATTAAGTGTCTTCTTATGTGGTGCCTTGTAACTGTTTTTATAACCATTACTGATCACAGCTATTTTCGCTTTTACACGTTGAAATAAATATCGATGATCTGATCTTGCTTTTTTAGTGTTTTTTAAAATATCCTGCATTCCATGATGCGGTACTTTTAAAACCTGTGCCTGTAGATTATACCCTTTTTTCACTAACTGTTCAATTGTCTCTTTTTGTGCATCTCCTGTAAATAGAAATGAATTGCTTTTATAGGTAAGTCTGGTTACAATAGAATATTTGTTTACCTGACGATAATTCAAATCTCCTCGTCTTCCATATTTGTATTTTGCATTCATAACACCATAGAATCTCATACATGCTTTTCCAAGATAAACTTTATCTCCTGCTTTTGGAACAACATATACGGTTTCTTTTCGTTTCACTTTCTTTTGAATCTTTGCGATCACTTGTGCATATATTCCCTCATCGTCTCGATATTTGATCAGCTTTGCTGTTGATGCACTTTGTTTCTTTTTATTCTTACTACTTTGAAGTACTTTCAGATCAAAATTATTTCCATAGATCGTATCAATCTTGATCTTCGGATCATCTAAAATTTTAATCATTCCTCCAATATGATCCTGGTGTGGATGTGTCAGGAGAACAAATTTTAAATGTGTGATCTTTTGCTTTTTTAAATAGTTTCTTGCTCTGTTGGATGTATTTACATCTTTCTTATTTGTTTTGGTATAGTAAACGGGTCCTGCATCGATCATTCCGTACTCTGCTTTTACCCCACTTCCATATTGGATCAATATTGCATCCCCACACCCAACATCTATAAAATGTACTTTAAGCTTTGTTGCAGCATTTACCTGTACTTTATCTTTGGTAACTGTACCGCATACAGCCATCATAAGACTCATACAAAATGCTATGACTTTGATCCATATGCTTTTCTTATTCTTTTTCATTCTATCTTTCCTTACAATTTTATATCTATTGTACGATCTGCTGTATTTCCTTTATACGCACAGAAAGGTCGCTGTATCTTTTGATCTTACAACAACCTTTTGTTTTTATTTTTTCTTTTCAAGATCGTATGGTGTTACCTGATATACATAATAATTTAACCAGTTATAATACATTGTATTTGCATGGCATCTCCATGACTTGACTGGTTTCTTTGTTGGATCATTATCTTTGTAATAATTCTTTGGTATATCTGGATTCAGTCCGCGCTTCACGTCTCTTACATATTCATAATGAAGTGACATCACATCGTATTCTGGATGACCTGTTACAAATACCTGGCTTCCTGTGGAATTCAGAATGATATATGGTCCCGTTTCATCTGATTCCGCAACAACTGTTAATTCTTTATTTTTCTTGATCGCTTCTCCGTCAACACCTGTATTTCTTGAATGTGGTACATAAAACTTATCATCGAATCCTCGAATGATCGGAACTTTACTATGTAATGGATGATGTTCATAAACACCTGAAATCTTCTTATCTAAGACATGTTTCTTGATTCCATAATGGTAATAAAGCCCTGCCTGTGCCGCCCAGCAAATGTAAAGTGTTGAAGTTACATGTGTTTTTGACCATTCCATGATCTCTACTACTTCATCCCAGTAGTCAACTTCTTCAAATTCCTTCAATTCAACTGGTGCCCCTGTAATGATCAATCCATCAAAACGTGTATCTTTAATCTCCGAAAAATAATTATAAAATTTCTCCATATGTGATTCTGATACATGAGTTGGAACATAGGATTCTGTCTGTAAAAATGTGATATCTAACTGTAATGGTGTATTTGATAAACTTCTCAGTAAATGAAGTTCTGTATCCAGTTTATTTGGCATCAGATTTAAAATTGCAATCTTTAAAGGCCTGATATCCTGTGTGCATGCCCTTTCATTATCCATCACAAATACATTCTCTTCTTCTAAGATCGCCTTTGCTGGCAGATCACTGTCTATTCGAATTGGCATTTTATCAAATCTCCTTCTCTCTTTTTTCGATTGCTTTCTAAGCTTACAGGATTTTCCTGTCAAATATCTATTATAAAACTCTTGCCTTTTTTATGCAATCTCTATTTATCGTCCAATTAACTCTAAGAAGTCCTCTTCACTCAGGATTGGAATATCTAATTCCATTGCTTTTTTATTCTTAGAAGACTGAGACATCTTGTCGTTGTTGATCAGGTAATCTGTTTTCTTGGATACAGATCCTGTGACTTTGCCTCCCATCTGCTCAATCTCTTCTTTTAACTGTTTTCTATTATCAAAATGATTAAGTGAACCTGTGACAACAAATGTCTTTCCTTCTAATATCTGTTCAATTTCTACTTCTTCTTTCTTTTCAAACTGCACATATTTTAAAAGTTCTTCTAAAATCTTTTCATTATGAGGTGTATGGAAGTATGATACCATTGCCTTTGCGATCATCGGTCCAATCTGGTCGATCGCTGTAAAATCTTCTTCTTTTGCTTCTCTGATTGCTTTGAAATCTTCTTTAAAATGCTTGCAGATCAATTTCGCATTAGATAGTCCTACATTTGGAATTCCCAAACTATAAATAAAGTTTGCCAATACCGGCTTTCTGGAATCTTCGATTGCTTTTGTCAGATTCTCAAAAGATTTCTCCCCAAATCCTTCTAATTCTAAAATTTCTTCTTTATGTTCTTTTAATGTAAAGAGATCATAAATTTCATTTAATAGTCCAACATCGATCATCTTCTGCAATGTTGCCTCAGAAAGTCCATCTACATTCATTGCATCTCTGGATACAAAATGTGAAAATGACTTGATCTTCTTGGCACTGCAAAATTCGTTGGTACAGATCAGAGTTCTGATTCCATTTTCATCTTCAATCTTTGTCTCTCCTCCGCATGCTGGGCATGTATGTGGAATCTCAATCTTGCCGCTTTTCGTTTTATTCTCTGCGACCTGAGGAATGATCATGTTTGCTTTGTATACAACAATCTCATCACCAATTCCTAATTCCAGTTCTTCCATCACACTGATATTATGAAGACTTGCTCTGCTTACGGTTGTTCCTTCTAATTCTACTGGTTCAAAAATTGCTACCGGATTGATGAGCCCTGTTCTTGATGGACTCCATTCGATCTCTGTCAATGTTGTATCTGCCGTTTCATCCGCCCATTTAAATGCAATGGAATCTCTTGGAAATTTGGCTGTTCTTCCAAGACTTTTTCCATATGCAAGATCGTCATAAACTAATACTAATCCATCAGATGGCAGATCAAAATGTTCGATCTTCTTTGAAAATTCTTCAATCTCACCTCGAATCGTATCTTCTGTTACTCTGATATGTTCAACTACGTCAAATCCAAGACTTGCTGCCCAGTCTAGTTTCTGTTCAAAAGAATTATTAAAATCCATTCCTTCGATGTCACTTACGCTGAATGCATAGAAATGCACATGGCGCTTTGCTGTGATCTCATTATTTAACTGTCTGACGGAACCACTGCATAAATTTCTTGGATTCTTGTACTGGCTGTCAACATCTTCAATCTCTTCATTCATCTTATAGAAATAAGAATATGGAATGATCGCTTCTCCTCGGACCACTAACGTTCCGTCGTAAGAAATGTGTCTTGGAACATTGTCAAATACTCTTGCATTGTTTGTTACAACTTCTCCGACTTCTCCATTTCCACGGGTTACTGCTTTGACTAATTCTCCATGTTCGTAAGTCAGTACGATCGTTAATCCATCTAATTTCCATGATAAGATTCCATCATGTCCACTAAGCCATGCTGCCAGCTGATCTGGTTCTTTTGTTTTGTCTAGAGAAAGCATTGGTGATGGATGTGCTTCTTTCTCTAATGATGTCATCAGTTCATATCCGACATGGATCGTTGGACTGTTGGATAATACAGTGTTTGTCTTTTTCTCCAGTTCTAAAAGTTCATCGTACATCTTGTCATATTCAAGGTTGCTCATGACTTCTTTATCCTGCTGGTAATAAGCCTTTCCTGCTTCATTTAAGATCTGGATGAGTTCTTTCATTCTCTCTAAATCATTCACTTTTTAGCTCCTTCTTTAACTCTCTCAATTCGTCCGGAGTTAATTTTCGATATCTTCCTTCTTTGAGGTTTCCAAGTTCTATGTTCATAATTCTGACTCTCTTTAATTTTGTCACACGATATCCAAAGTATTCACACATTCTTCGGATCTGGCGATTTAATCCCTGTGTCAGAATAATACGGAACTGATCTGGTCCTTCTTTTGTTACTTTGCATCTTCTTGTCACTGCATTGATCTCATCTAATGGAACCGGATTCCTCATATTATGAATGAATTCGTTTGTAATCCGCTTATTTACTGTAACTTCATATTCCTTTTCATGATAATTTCTCGCTTTCATGATCTGATTGGCTGCTTCTCCGTCATTCGTAAGAAGTATCAGACCCTGTGAATCCTTGTCCAGACGCCCTACTGGATAGATTCTTGTTGGATAATTGATATAATCAATAATATTATCTTTCTCTTCCTTGCTTGCTGTGCATACAATTCCTCTTGGCTTATGAAAAGCCAGAAAGATCAGAT
>OLOZ01002292.1_pt1 | contig 11110 bp, 14 predicted proteins | sample 1673021 | NCBI WGS metagenome assembly OLOZ01 (sample SAMEA3136747, study PRJEB25190) | human gut metagenome | biome: human gut; feature: human-associated habitat; material: faeces | place: Austria | collected 2013
AGTTCGCGCACCCCGGCTTTCCGGTGCAGCAAAAGGAACCGCCCGTCAGGGGCGAACCCGCCTGCGGCAGTTCGTGTGCCCTGGTCACCTTGTGCAGAGAAAAGAAAAGCACCGCAGAATTGCTTCCACGGTGCTCAAAGTATGCACTTTTACTCAAATCGCAGCAGCGTATCGACATCCTTACGCGCCGGCGCCTGCGGGTCCTGTGCCGGATGACCGAGCGCGATGAGCGCGGCCACTTCCTGACCCTCGGGGATTTCCACGACCTTGGCAACCTCGGCGGGATCGTAAATACCCATAATAACCGTGCCGAGACCGAGCGCATGCGCGGACAGGCAGAAGGTCTGTGCGGCGATGCCCGCATCAAAGGACTGCTAGTGAGTGGCAAGCGGGGTACTGAACGAGCCGTCGCGCTCGTAGCCGGAGCGCTCCTTGATCATGGTCAGCACGACCAGCGCCGGTGCGCCGTGGGTGGTCTTCTGGTTGTAGGCAAAACCATGCAGTTGTCGGCCAGCTTGTCCTTCTTTTCCTTGTCGGTCACAACGATGTAGCGCGCGATCTGCGTATTCTTCCAGCTCGGCGCAAAGGCGGCAGCTTCAACGACCTGACGAACCTCGTCCTCGGTCACAGGCTGCTCGGTGAACTTGCGGATGCTTCGGCGGGTTTTGATACATTCCAGTGCTTCCATGAGAATATCTTCCTTTTTAGAGTATGTTTGACTTTATTATAGCAGAGCGGAAAAGCAAGTGCAAGTTAATTATCCGCCATTACCTTAATATAGTAGCGGCGATGGCGCGGACCGTCGAACTCGCAGAAGTACACGCCCTGCCAGATGCCGAGGAGGGGCTTGCCGTCCTCGATGAGCACGGTCTGGCTCGGGCCGACATAGCTGCACTTGAGGTGCGCGGTCGAATTGCCCTCGGCATGCCGGAACTCGCGCCGGTCGGGAAACGCCTCGCGCAGACCGAGCAGCAGGTCGTGCTGCACATCCGGGTCGGCGTTTTCGTTGATGGTGATACCGGCGGTCGTGTGCGGACAGTACACCACAGCAAGACCGCTCTGCACACCGCTCTCGCGGATGACCTCGCGCAGCTTCGAGGTGATATTGTACATTCCCTCATGGTCGGTCGAGATGGAAAATTCCTTGGTCTTCATGCTCATTCGCTCCTGTTCTCGTGCAGATAGGTGGCCTCCAGATCGGAAAGGTGCAGCTTGACCGCCAGCGGATATTTCTCGAAGGCGTGCGCGAGTGCGAAGCTGCCGCCCTTGACCGACTCGTCAAAGCCGCCCATGTGCCAGCGCACGGCGATCGCTTCCTCGGTGCGCAGCCGCATGAACCGCTCGATCAGGAACACGGATTTTTCGCCGTGACCGTACGGAAACTGGTCGTCTACTGCGTAAACCGGCACCTTTTCCCACTCGCCGCGGTCGTTTTTGCGGTTGCGGAGCTCGGTCTTGTAGAAACCGGCCTTGCACAGATCGTGCAGGAGCGAAACGATGGTGTAGCTTTCCAGATCGTCGGTTTCGGGATTGAAATGCTTGGAGATCAGTACGTTGTACACGTTGAGCGAGTGGTCGAGCAGACCGCCCTCATACGCAGCGTGGAACCGCGTGGACGCGGGAGCCGTGAAGAAATCCGTGCCCTCGAGCCATGCAAGCAGCTTTTCTGCGCCCGGACGATGGATGTTTTTGTTGTAGGTTTCGATGAAAATCTCTTTATTTGTCATGTTGTTCCTCCATTCGGGTGCGGGCAAGCCGCAGAAGCGTATCCCGCCGATTGTCGGTCTGGCCGTCTATCACGGCATCCAGCAGGGCGTGCAGCATTTCACCGACCGGTCTGCCGCGCAGACCGAGCGCCTGTAAATCGGCTCCGTTTACGGCAAGCTGCCGCAGCGAGAAGCATTGCTCCTGCGCGAGCACGTGGTTCAGCAGCGCTTCGGTCTCAAACAGCTGCGCCACATAGTCGCGGCTGGTGCCCTGACCGACCGCATCGCCTTTTTTGATCGCCAGCAGGTCGCGGAACCGCGCCTCTCCGATGCGCGACAGGCTGCGCCGCACCAGCTTTTCGTTGTCACCGAGTGGTGTGTCGTGCCGCTCGACCAGCAGGAGGATGCGTTCGGTGTCCGCGCTCGAGAACCGCAGCCGCGGCAGGAGCTCGCGCGACAGCGCAAGGCTCGCCCTGGGATGTCCCCGGAAATGCCCGATGCCTTGCTCGTCCACGGTCTTGCAGGCGGGCTTGCCGCTGTCGTGCAGCAGCATCGCCCACCGGAGCACCGGCTCGGCCGGCACCTGACCGACCGCGCGCACGGTGTGCTCCCACACATCGTACAGGTGGTGCGGATTCTGCTGCTGACAGCCCTGCATGGGCGCGAGCTCGGGCAGGGCAGAGGTGATAAGGTCGGCATAAGCCATCAGTGTGCGCTGCACATAGCGGCCGCACAGCAGACCGGTCAGCTCCTCACGGATGCGCTCGGCGGCAATGCAGTCCAGGCGATGCACCTGCCGCCGCATGGCAGCGGCGGTTTCCGGCTCGATGGCGAATCCCAGCTTGGAGGCGAACCGCAGTCCACGCAGGATGCGCAGCGCATCCTCCTGAAATCGGGTGTCTGCATCACCGACCGCGCGCAGAACGCCGTTTTTGAGGTCGGTTTGCCCACCAAACGGATCGCACAGACCGCGTTCCGGGTGCCACGCCATCGCACCGACCGTGAAATCCCGGCGGGCCAGATCCTCACGAATGTCGGTGACAAAGCGCACGCCGTCCGGATGCCGTCCGTCCGAGTAGCCGCCCTCCGTGCGGTAGGTGGTAATCTCGAGCGGGCCGCCGTCCGTGAGTACGGTCAGCGTGCCGTGCCTGAGTCCGGTCGTGAGCACACGCGCGTCCGCGAACACGGCCTGCATCTGAGCCGGAGACGCGGACGTACACAAGTCCCAGTCGTGCGATTCGACTCCGCGCAGACTGTCGCGCACGCAGCCGCCGACCGCCCACGCCTCAAATCCGGCACGCTCTAATCGCCGGATGGCGTGTGCCGCGTGTTCGGGCAGCCGCATCACTTTTTGTCCTGCTTCAGCTTGTACGAGCTGCCGTCCGGATTGATAACCACCGTGTTGTCCAGCTGTGCCTTCAGGCTCTTGCGGAAATCGGCAACGTACTCTGCGCGGAGCTCCTGCTGCTCCTTCTTCTCCGCGTCGGTCAGTCCTTCGGTCTTAGCCTTTTTGGCAAGCGCGTTGATGCGTGCAATTTTTTCGTCTGTCATATTGCAAAATCTCCTTGATTATCCTTATGCTATCTTTATATTATATCAAATTTCTATCCGCAATGAAAGCCTTTTGCGGACGCTGAGCAGCCGTTTCCGGTTATACCGCTGAATCCACGCGAACGGCAGGTTCGCCAGCTGAATCGCAAGCGCAATGACCGCATACCGGATGAGCCACGCCGTCCGGTCGGCGCTCAGCAGACAAAAAACGAGCGATACCCAGCCGAGCACGCCGATCACATAATGAATTACCTCCGCACGGCAGGTGATGAACAGAAAACGGTCGAGGTATGCCGTATCCCGCCCGGATTTGAGGTGCCGCTTGTCAAATTCGGGATTGAACTGCGGCAGCCGGTCCTTCCATTTCGGCAGACCGATCTTGCGGAAAATCCGCATTTCCCAGTCGGAAACCGTGAAAAAACGCCGGTTTGGGTCGAACCATCGCGTCTGCACGTCCTTCGGCAGAGCGCATACCGCGCCAGCCGTACCGAAATGCAGTCCGAACCAGAACGCTGTATTCAGCAGGGTAATGAGCAGATCCTTCATGCGGTTTGCCTCCCTTTGTACTGCCTCTATCATACCATGATATTGCCGTTTGTTCAACCGAACTGCCTTGACCGACAGGCTTCTGCATGCTACAATAGGTGAAGATTCTTCTGTGTTAAATCATAGTAAAGAGGTAGTTTATATGAAAATCGAAACAAAATGCCTGCATGAAGGCTACAAGCCGGAAAACGGCGGTCCGGGCGTCATGCCGATCGTGCAGTCCACCACTTACCGCTTTGACTCGACCGCAAAGATCGCGTCCCTGTTCGATATGCCGACAGAGTGCATCTACTCGCGCTTTGCCAACCCGACCTGCGATGCGGTAGAGAAGAAGATCGCGTCCCTCGAGGGCGGCGTCGGCGCGATGCTGACTTCCTCGGGTCAGGCGGCATCCCTGCTGTCCATCCTCAACCTGTGCTCGGCAGGCGACAGCTTCATCGCAGCCTCCACCATCTACGGCGGCACGATCAACCTGTTCGGCGTAACGCTCAAAAAGCTGGGCATCGAGTGCATCTGGGCGGACGCAGAGGCAAGCGAGGAGGAAGTGCAGAAGCTGTTCAAGCCCAACACCAAGGCTGTGTTCGGTGAGACGCTCGCCAATCCTGCTCTGACCGTGTTCGACATTGAAAAGTGGGCGAACATCGCGCACAAGAACAACGTGCCGCTCATCGTGGACAACACGTTCGCAACGCCGGTGCTGTGCCGACCGATCGAATGGGGTGCGGATATTGTCATCCACTCGACCACCAAGTACATGGACGGCCATGCCGTACAGGGCGGCGGCGTGATCGTGGACGGCGGCAAGTTTGACTGGGCGGCATCGGGCAAGTTCCCGGATTTCACCGAGCCGGACGAAAGCTACCACGGCGTGGTCTACACCCGCGAGTTCGGCGCGATGGCATACATCATTAAGGCGCGTATGCAGCTGATGCGCGACTTCGGCTGCTATCCGGCGGCGCACTCGGCGTTCCTGCTCAACCTCGGTCTGGAGACCCTTCCGGTGCGTATGCGCCAGTACTGCGAGAACGCGCTGGCCGTTGCCAAGTTCCTCGAGTCGAGCGACAAGATCGCATCCGTTCGCTATCCCGCACTGCCGGGCAACGAGCACTACGAGCGTGCGCAGAAGTACCTGCCGATGGGCACTTCGGGCGTTATGTCCATCGACATCAAGGGCGGCCGCGCTCCGGCGATGAAGTTCATGGACAGCCTCAAGCTGGCGTGCAATGAGGTTCATGTTGCCGACATCCGCACCTGCGTGCTGCATCCGGCGTCCGAAACCCACCGTCAGCTGACCGATGAGCAGCTGGTTGCCGCAGGCATTGAGCCGGGCATGGTGCGTATTTCGGTCGGTCTGGAGAATGTTGAGGACATTATCGCTGATTTGGAACAGGCTCTTAACCAGATTTAATCATTTTACAGCAAAACAGGGTGTGTCAACGGGCATGCCCTGTTCTTTTAGGAGGAAACTATGCGTATTCGCTCTATTGAAGCCGCTGACCGCGAATTTTTTATCGACCGCTGCCATGCGTTCTACAAAACGCCTGCCTGCGACCATGAAATCCCGCAGCAGAACGCCGAACGCACGTTTGAGCTGCTCCTGCACGGCACGCCGTATGCGGACTGCCTGATTGCCGAGGACGAGAACGGACAGCCGTGCGCGTACTGCCTGCTAGCGCTCACCTGGTCGAATGAGGCGGGCGGGCTGTGCGTATGGCTGGACGAACTGATGGTGGATGACGAGCGGCGCGGCAAGGGCATCGGCAGCAGGCTCATCGCCGCGGTGCACGAAAAGTACAACACAGCCGCGCGGTATCGTCTGGAGGTAACGGAAAGCAACGTGCGGGCAAGTGCCCTCTATCACATGCTCGGCTTTGAGGATTTGGAGTACAGGCAGATGATACTGGACACGCCGCCGCTCGGCTAAGCAGATTGTTGGTATTTTTTGTCACAAACTTGTTACAAATTACCTCTTGATTTTGTGCACTAAGCGCACTATAATAAAGACATCAAAAGGAAGGAAGGTGGGTCCGATGGACAGTGAAATTCAGCAGTACGCGGGAGATATCCTTGCACATCCGCGTTTTCAGCAGCTTCGCACGTTCTGTCACCACGGACTGGACAACTCTGTGTATGACCATTCCGTTGCGGTAGCGGAAGCAGCCTGTCAGATCGCCCGCCTGATGCGTCTGTCGGAGAGCGAAACGACCTCGGTTGTCCGTGCCGCGCTGCTGCATGACTTTTTCGGCTATGACTGGCACGGCGAGCGCTTTCGCCGTTATCTGAGCCATTTTTCCGGCGTGCACCGCATTGCCCACATGCACGGGTTCATTCACGGCCACATCGCAGCCGACCGCGCCAAGCATACCTTCGGTCTGTCCGAGCGGGAGTGCGAAGCCATTGCACGGCATATGTTTCCGCTGGCGGCCATGCCGCGCACGCGAATCGCGTGGATCGTCACCGTGGCGGATAAAGCCGTGGCGTCCAAGGAAATGACCGCCGCTGTCGGCGGTTACGTCTCGCACGCGTACCATAAAATTTTCGCATAAAAAGCACCCGATCTCCATTGTGTCTGTTGGAGATCGGGTTTTTGTTATTCGTAGATGGAGTCGATGATTTCCTTTACCTCATCTACCGAAAGCGGTGCAGAAATCAGCACTTCATATTGGTCAATCATGGCAACCGCGTTGATTTGCTCCAGATTGTGCATGATGTACCATGTGGCATTTGGTTTTTATATTCGATAACCGGACGGCTATCCTTTTCAATGCCGTTTATACTGCCGGTTAGTGGGATATCAATGATTACCAGAATATCAGAACTGTCAGGGTCGTTGGGTTTCCTGTAAAAACCACAATAGGAAGTCTGATCAAAAACATACTCGTGCATGATTTGAATTTGAGCTGCAGAAAACTCTGGCGGGATTTTTGTAGGTGCCATCTTCTGTTTTATGCCGTATTTTTCTAACGTGGTTTTCAAATCTGCATTGGTAATATCGAAATACTCCGTTGTATGTCCAGGAGCCCAATTTGATTCGGTTTTCTCCAAACCAATATCGGACAAATCTGTATCCGGTAAATTAACGTAGTCCGGGTCTGGCTGCACAGGTTCATATATAGGATTCGCCTCTGAGCCGAGCGGTGCATTCGGGTCGTATTCCACCGTGTCGGTCGCATGCTCGTAATTCACCGATGTACCATCCGGAAAATGCGTATACCCATCCTCGGTGGTCTCAAAATCGTCATGTCCGCTCTGGAAAATGCCGAACGTCTCGGAATCCCACATCGCCGCATAGTCGAACGGATTGTGACCGGTAGCCAGCGCAAACACGGTTCCTGCGGCGAAAACAGCCGCCGCGACAACAAAAATGCGGTAGCACAGCCGCCGTCCGCGGTGCGGCTTGACAAAAAATTCCTTATGGTCGGCCTTGAACTTTTTAAGTGACGCTTCTGTGTCGATTTCCGGCGCGTCCGTCTGCGTCTGCAAATACTGCTCGAGCGCAGGCAGAGCCGCATCACCGTTTTCGCAAACGTCGTCCATCAGCCGGAACAGCTCGTCAATCTGCTTAGAATCCTGCATTGTCGTCACTCCTTTCCATAAGTTCGGCGCAGTGCCGCCGTGCGCGGCTGTACTGGCTGCGGCAGGCGGTCTCGGAAATGCCGAGTTTTTCCGAAATGGTGGAATAGTCCATGTCCTCAGCGAGCCGCAGGGTCAGAATGCGCTGTTCGGACGCGGATAAGCCCTTTGGCAGCATACCGGAAAACGGTATCAGCTCGGGTTCGGCTGCACGCAGAATGCTTTCCTCAAGCGGCGCGGCCGCGTGTCTGCACTGCGCGCGGTATTCGCTGATGGCGTTGTTTTTCAGCACACGGAACAGCCACTTGACCGGCTGCTCGTGCTCCATCACGCTGTTTATCTTTGCCAGCAGGATGAGAAAGGTGTCGGCCACAATGTCCTCGGCAATATCGCGGCTGCCGACAATGGGCAGAACGGTCTGCACCATCATCCTGTAATACTTTGTATATGATTCCTCGAAAAAGAGGATTTGCTCCTGTGTCAATTTGGTTCCCCCTTGGGTTGGAAATGATACCATTCAATTATACAACGCCTGAGCGGGATTTTCTGTGGCAAATTTTTTGAAAAAAATTCGTAGCGGTTTGTTGTCACAAAACGGCGCTCCCGGTCGTTATAATAGTATCAGGAAAATAGATTGACAGAATATGATTTTTGTTGTATACCATAGGTATGGATAGAAAAATCTGTATGTTATTATGTGGAGGGGCAATTATGACTAAGTTCAAGAAAATCGCAAGCGGCACACTCGCGGGCTGCCTGATGGCGTCCGCACTGATGATGAGCGCAGGCGCAGCAAATGTGCAGACCTATATACCGTCGGGTACGGTGCAGGCAGCTGCACAGAATACGGCGCAGACCCGCACCGCCGTAAAAATCAATCCGCAGAGCGCGGACATCTATGCAGAGGGCATTCCGGCCACCTTCCCGAGCGAGGACGGCAAGACGGTTTACACGGCGCTGAGCTACAACGGCTCGACCTATATGCCGCTGCGCACGGTTGGCCGCTGGATGGGCAAAAATATCTCGTGGGACAGTGCATCGCGCACGGTGTTCCTGTCCGGCACTACGGAAAAGTCCTATCCGTGTGCGGATGACGATGCGTACCATCAGGAAGGCGTGAAATATGTCGGTGCGACCGGTCATGCTACGCTCGATAAGGGCGTAAAGGTCCTCGTGGACGGCAAACAGCAGACCTTCAAAAACCAGAAGGGCGAGACGATTTATCCGCTGTTTTACCAGAATTCCATCTATCTGCCGCTGCGCAACATCGGTGAGCTGACCGGTATGGATGTAACGTGGTACAGCGCCAAGGCAGAGAATGACGTGAACGCCATCTTCCTGCGCATGCCGCTTTCGGACAGCAAGCGCGCCGAAATGGAAACCTACGCGACGAACCTCATGAAGCAGCTGCTCGATATGCGAACGGATACGCAAAAGTTCGAGAATTGCGAATCTGCGGTGAAAAACGGCAGTTATACCGACTATGTAATTACCGATAAGGCGGCTGCTATGGCGGCGCTGGATTCCATCAAGCGCAAGGCGCAGACCATCCGCAGCGGCATGACCGAGCAGGCCAACCCGATTCGCTACTACAACAGCAGCCTGATGAACGAACTGGATTTCCTCATCAATAACGCGGATACCGTGATGGACCGCGTGAAGAACGGGCGGGTCGTGGTCGGCAGTAGCAATCCGGATACAAGCGTAGTGGATCAGACCGCCGTTATGTTCGGCGCGGATAATACTATGCTAGACTGCGAACGCATGGTTCGTATGCTGCGGCAGAACATGGATAGACTTTTTTAATGCAAACCAAGACCATAAAAAGCTGAGGATTACCTCAGCTTTTTATTTATCCGACAATTTTCCAATTCCCATCCACCAGTTTCAGCGCAAGTTCAAACTGCGAAATTTGTATCATTTTTTAACAGTATCCAGTATTCTACTGTCACAGTTACCATTACAGTATCGCTATGCCTGTTCAACACTATGCTTTTCAGCTGGCTGACTATATATGTAAGCATGGAATCATTGCTAACATAGTAAGATAGTCCTTTAGGTTGCCGTCGGCTATAATATGAAAGAGATAATCAAGAAATCCATAACACGCAACGAATAATAATCAATATACCGTAGCGATTATTTTAAAAATGTAAAACAACAGACAACAGCTTTCCAAAACGTCATTCGTCATCTGTGCATTTTACTGCAAAAATCATACTGAACTCTGCATTTTCAGTACAAATTCCGCTTTTAATGGTATAATGCAAATATGAAATAAACAATTTACATACTCGATTATCTTTCACAATAACTGTAAAGCATTTTATAGTCTTACCCGCTATATTTGTGATAAATTATAATGGCTATTGCAGGAGAAAAGTAATGAAAAAGAACCTTTCCATTTCATGTATTCTATTAGCTGTAGTAACTATATTCAGTCTGTATTTTTATCAAGAGCGCGAAACCAAAAGTTTACCTGCTTCCATTGAACCATACACCGAAACCGCAGTAATCTTATCAGATTATATTGATTTTGAAAAAAGCATTTATATCGGTCACAAATCCGACCATGAGATACTATATAAAAATTACGCAGATAACTATATCAGATTGGTTGACTTAAATACCCAAGAGCAACAGGAACTTATTAAATTGGACACGCAAACAAACGGCACCATGACAACCTTTGATTATAAGGATAATTGGTTTGTCTGGTCCGAGAGCCAAGACGCCGAACTGCGTGTAGGAAGTTCTATTGGTGAAAATTGGGCTGTATACGCGGCTGACCTGCGTACAGGAGAAATCATATTCGTAGACGGCGAAAACGATTTCTTCCCTAAAACACGGAATTTTGACCCGCACCCGTGGTCGCTTTCGGTAAATGGCAGCTTTGTTGTTTACGCCAGCTATACAGCTAATGAAGATGGTATTTACCCTGCAATAAAAATTTATGATTTGAACAATCATAAATTGGAAATTGCAGATACAGCAGATTCCATGCAAACCACTTTTGGTTCACCGTCTGTGAATGACAAAAATGTTGTTTATCTAAAATATGATTCTAATGGCAGTTCCCTTTGGACATATGACATAGAAAAACATAAACGTATGTGTATCGAGCCGCCCGAACCGTTGCAGGAAATATGCATCACAAACTCTTTTATCGTAGGCGTTTCGGAGTGGCAGCCGCAAAAATCAGAATCATTATACTGTTATGACTTTGCTCATAAGAAATGGTCAAAACAAATAGACACCACCACGGAATTATATCCAAATAATATGGACAGTACATTAGAATTTGCTGAACTGCAATCTTCAAACGATTTTATAACATGGCGTCCGATTACTGGAAATGCACTTTATGTGTGGGATATAACAACCAATAAAGTATTGGATTTGTCCGAAAATGTTTCTGGGTTAATTGATTATGTATTATATCCTTTTGATGAAGATTATCTGGTTTGGTGTGAAACAAATACACAAACGCAAGAAACTAAGTATCCATGTATAAAAATATCAAGTGAATCATAAAATTTTTGCGCTCGCCACCGCGAGAATAGAAGGCTCGTCTCAGAATCGAAACATTCTGCGACGAGCCTTTTTCCTCTTCGGTATTCGATTTTCACACTTCGTTACTTGCTACTTTTCCCCGTACAAACGCATACATCACCCGACGATTTTCCAATTCTCATCCACCAGTTTCAGCACAAGCTCAAACTGCGAAATCTGCG
>OLOZ01002293.1_pt1 | contig 11104 bp, 9 predicted proteins | sample 1673021 | NCBI WGS metagenome assembly OLOZ01 (sample SAMEA3136747, study PRJEB25190) | human gut metagenome | biome: human gut; feature: human-associated habitat; material: faeces | place: Austria | collected 2013
GCTGTCCTATCGACTGCACCAGAATACCTCTGGTATACGGTTTCACCCGCTCAGCAATCTCTTCCAGCGTGCCGCATCCCGGCGGGCAGGACCAGTTTCTGTTAAAAGAACGGCAGCGGTCTGCCGCACACATCTGCCGTACTTCCGGCAAAAACTCCAGTGCCTCCACATTCAGCGCACCGGCTTCTTCAAATCCAAAACGTTCTTTTGCATCCTTGATCAATGTCTGTAAATCCATAATAGCTTCCCCCCTCTGATCATTTTTTCAGCAGTGTCTTCTCACCGTCTGTATTATCGAATTTTCCCTGATACTTACTGAAACCCCCAAAAAGTCAGGCATTTGAGCCTGACTCTTCTATCCGGAAATGTAACAATATTTCCGTCATCTCTGATTCATATATCAGTAAATCGACATTCGCAATCCGCTTTTGCTACTTGTTCTGCGTTCAATTATATCTACTGTTACTTCTTATCATCGCAGAAGAAATTGTCTACAAATATTTCCCTCATCGGATTGTAATTATCAATATTCCATGCCATAACAAGGCTTGGATCACTGATGATATCCGTATTCAAAAACCGTACCGTATCGTTATTAGACAGCAGATTCCGTGAATCCAGAATACATACGCCCACACCGGCCTGCACCCAGAGCATCTCCTCCTGCACAGAGCTTGCAAACTTTACCTGAGGATTGAATCCACTCATTTTGCAGGCATCAATGATCAGTTTTGGAGATTCTTCCGAATCTTCCGGGGACACCATAATAAAAGTATCATCTTTGAAAGCTTTACATAAGATGCATTGGCCAACCGGTGATCCTTATGTACCACCACATGATCCCTGGTCTCTTCTATCACACGATACTTCATTTTTTCCCGATGTTCCACATCGAATCTCAATGTAATGATCAAATCGAGCCTACTGCTGTATAGATTCTCTACCAATGCATTAAAACTATAATTCTGTAAATTAATCTTCACATTTGGATAACAATTTGCAAAATGTTTTAATACACCCGGGAACAGGTCTCCCACATAAGTACCGTCCAGAATGCCAATGTTCAATTCACCGCTCAATCCCTGGAAACTATTCAGAGCCTTTGCTACTGTCACATTATATTCATTATAAATCTTTTCAAATCCTTCCAGAAGCACCACTGCTGCCGGTGTCAGCCGTACAGAACGGTTATTTCGGATAAACAGCTGCATATTCAGTTCTGCTTCCATGGAAGCAATCTGACGACTCAGTGCCGGCTGCGTGATAAACAGTTTATCTGCTGCTTTCGTAAAATTCAGACACTTTGCTGCCGTAATAAAATATTTCATCTGAATCATGTTCATAGTGCAAAACCCTCCTGTTTATCCATACTACCATATCTCGCCTGTTTTTGCAAAAAAAACATGCCGATAAAAGGAAGTCCTGCTGTACTTGTCTGTACCACAGGACTTCCTGCACATTACACGGGATTTTTCACCAGATCACACGATGTATGTACTGTCTATTTTCTCTTTTTGCCAAGTGCGGAAAAAACACCCGCACAGATTCCAAACACTGCCATAAATGCGATGATTCCAATCATCCAACCCTGTGTCATCGTAATTGCCAGCATATCAATTTCCCCCTTTAATCTTCTCTTTCTGCCTCTTTAAACAGTTTGCCGATGAAATAACCGGCAATTGTGATTCCAAATACCATAAGTGCACTTTCCAGAACAATATGAGCTACCATCTATCTTTTCCTCCTTTTCCTAGCAAGCCGCTTTTTCTTCTTTGGATAAGCGGAAATATCCAGGTTTTGTTCCAGGCAGCACGGCTGTCAGAACAAGGCCAAGGATCACTGAAACAATCATGCACAGATATACCTGATGGAAATTTACCATTCCCAGACGCTCCTGCAGTCCACAGGTTACCCATACGATATTTGCGATCCATGATACAAACATAGTGATCATTGCAGCTGTAGTATTGCGTTTCCAGCATAAGCCAATAACCAGCATTACAAAAAGCGGTACGCCCCAGGTAAAGATCCAGTTGATCGTTGTTACAACGGTCGGCTGGAAGTTACACAATACGATTGCAAGAATACCTACGATGACGATCATGATTCTCATCACCAGCGTTTTTTCTTTCTCTGTTGCTTCCGGTTTGTATAATCCGCCATACAGATCGTATGCAAAAATAGTTGCCGGGCAAAGGGATGTCATCGCAAACGTGGATAACAGTGCTCCAAGGAAGGATGCACAGATCAGTGCTACTACCCAATGCGGAAGTACTTCAAGCATCATCATCGGTGTCATCATCATCGCGCTGTCACCAGCCAGTTTATAATATCCAAGTGCCAGTGCTGCCATACCAAGCAGAGCCGGAATGATACAGAACAGACCGTTGACCGGGCTTGCCAGCCAGATAGATTTCTTTACGGATTTAACATCTTTTGCAGCGATACAGGTCTGTAATCCCATCTGGGATACGCCCTGGAACATGGATGTACAGAAAATCGTCGGGATTGCGAATCCGATGATCAGGTTTTTATTTCCAAAGATATCAAGCATCCATGCATTTCCGGAATCTGTAATATTCTGTGCCACATCCTCCCATCCGTTACCCGGAAGGTATACAAACATTGCGATCAGTGCGATGATCAGTGCTGCATACATAAATACCGCATTGATCATATTCAGCCAGGATACTTCTTTCATACCTGCGAGCAGTACATAGAGGATACCGAACGCTCCGCCTACGATTGCACCTACGGTGTAGGACCAGCCGGTACATGCCACGAATGTAACTGCGATACACTGTGTTTCCAGACACAGACATCCGAATACTAACGGTCCCATAACACAGGCGCACAGGATACGCATTTTCTTTCCATATAATTTACCAAACAGATCCGGCATGGTATCTGTTCCGATTTTTCTTACCCATGGACCGGTGATCTGTGTGATCACGATCATCATGACCGTACATGCAATACCAAACCAGGTTGCGATGGAACCCATGGAATAAGCATTCTCACAGGTACCCCAGATATGTGCGGAACCAAGCATGGTCAAAGCAAGTGTGACACCGACCTGTGCAGTCGGCAGCCCTTTTCCTGCAAGTGCAAAGTTTCCTTCCTCCACCCTGTGTTTATTTTTTCGGGCAATGACCAGACCGACGCCAACAACCGTTAAAACTTCATAAATAATAACAAATGCCAGTATTCCCCAATTCATAATCTACCTTACCTTCTTTCTCTCAAATCATGAGCTATACATTTTCTCTACACTCCACAGATTTTTTTCCGGAATTTCTTATCTGTTTTTACACTCACATTATAAGTGTTCCCTGCTCCGGAATCCAATTTGTAAAAGTCATTCTGCCATGCAGTTTGGTAATGATTCTTTCTGCATTCATACACTGATACACAACGGTTATCAAAAACACTCTTTCTCGCTTGTTTTTTATACATATTGTATATATTTTATATTTATTTTTTGTTATATTTATATATTCTATCGGTTTTGTCATCGGTTTTGGTTATGATTCTATGCCGTTTGTGTATTCATTTCTTTTATAAGATGATGTTGTGGGCAAACCACCCCTTGGAAATAAACTTTCCAAGGGGTGGTTTGTAAGGATTTGATTATTTGATTATTTCTGCGGATGTGTCTTCAGGAAATCATGTGCAGCCTCACTCATGGCAAGCACATTTTCCGGTTTTGCATCTGACGGGATATCACATCCGGTTGCGATCATACAACCCCAAGGTCCGATATCTTCCAGAAGTTTTGTCACATACTCTTTTACCTCCTCCGGCGTACCAAATGTCATCAGTTCACACGGAACATCACCGAGGATACATACATCTTTTCCAAGTACTTCTCTTGCTTTGCGAATATCTGTTTTGGAATCCAGTGCCAGGATATAGGTCTTGTCTTCCAGACGTTTAAACTTATCCAGATCCAGATTCCAGCAGGAATCCAGATGGAACGTCGGAATGACGTTCATCTCGATACACAGGTCATAGTAAGCTTTAAAGGCCGGCCATACGAATTCATCAAACATCTTCGGGGAAACCAGATCCGGGCCGGTTCTCCATCCTCCAATCCATACGCCCAAGGCATGGGTATCTTTTATCTGCTGTTTATAAGCTTTCAAATTATGCTCCAATACCATATCAAAAATTTCATGCATCAACTCCGGTTCTTCCATCAGATCATCCATAAAGAATGCTTCCAGGGAACGTCCGCCGCAGAAATACTCAAACGGTGTGATCATCAGGAAATCAACGATACACGGAATACCTGCTTCATAAAACTTCTGATAGCAACGGGGATTTGCTTCAAAAAACGGTTTCAGGTTTTCCCAGTTATTGTCACATTTTTCTGCGATAAACTGTTTCTGGAATGCATCCCATCCCATCTCTTTGATCTTCTCATAATCCTCAAACTGCATGTTCTCAAACTCTTTGATCTGCCACATATCATCATCGCCCAGTTCCTGTCCCGGAAGTGCTGCTTTAGACAGCCACTGTGTACCCAGCAGATACGGGGAAAAGATCACATTCTGTGTACCATCTGCTCCAATGCGCTTTAGTTCCGTCAGATTTGCATCGCAGGCTTTATCGAAATCCGTGATATAATCTTTTAATAATACATGCTGTGCCCGTGCAAAATACGCGTTTCCACATGGAACCACCGGTACACGGTCCACCGGCTCACAGCGAACCGCTTTTCTCAATAATTCAAGATTCTCTTCATATTTACCCATAATACATTCCTCCATGTTTGGCAATACTTGTCCTTATTTTTTCCGCCACTGTTCAATGACATTTCTTTTTGATAAATCAAGTATATCTATTATCCTGATGCATGTACACTGAATAAATCCCATCTTGTCATACACTTTAGTTATCATTTGTCCTACCGTCTGGTTATGCTTTTTGAGACAATGCCGGATATCATTTTGCTGAAAAATAACTGGAAGTTTTCTGAAAAAAGTGTATACTGGAAAAAAGACATTTACAAAAATGACTGACAGCGCAGTCTGCCAGTATTATAAGGACAGGGAGGAAATGACCGGCCGCCGGTCAAACTGATACTATGAGATCATTAAATCTGACATTACTTACTGATTTATACGAAATAACAATGATGCAGGGCTATTTCAAAGCCCGGAACAATGACGTGGTTGTATTTGATGCATTTTACCGGGAAAATCCATGTGGTGGCGGCTATGCCATCGCCTGCGGTCTGGAACAGGTCATCGATTACATCAAAAATCTTCAGTTCTCTGCGGACGATATCCGCTATCTGCAGAGTCTGAATATGTTTGACGAAGATTTCTTAAAATATCTGAGTACGTTCCGTTTTTCCGGCAGTATTTATGCAATTCCGGAAGGCACCGTAATGTTCCCCCGTGAGCCATTCATCAAAGTTATCGCACCGATCATGGAAGCACAACTGGTAGAAACCGCTATTTTAAATATTTTGAACCATCAGAGTCTCATCGCCACAAAAGCAGCCCGTGTCTGCTATGCAGCACAAAACGACGGTGTCATGGAATTCGGTCTGCGCCGTGCACAGGGACCGGATTCCGGTATTTACGGTGCCCGCGCTGCTGTCATCGGCGGCTGCTGCGGAACTTCCAACGTACTTGCAGGACAGATTTTCAACATTCCGGTCAAAGGCACACACGCCCACAGCTGGATCATGAGCTTTCCGGATGAGTACACTGCATTTAAAACCTATGCGGATATGTACCCTTCCGCCTGCATCCTGTTAGTCGATACCTACGACACCTTAAAATCCGGCGTTCCGAATGCGATCCGCGTGTTCACCGAGATGCGTGAGGCAGGTATTCCCCTCACCTTTTACGGCATCCGCTTAGACAGCGGCGACCTCGCCTATCTGTCCAAAAAAGCCCGGAAGATGCTCGATGAAGCCGGCTTTCCGGACGCTGTGATTTCTGCTTCCAACGATCTTGACGAATACCTGATCGACAGTTTGAAGGTACAGGGCTGTAAAATTACGTCCTGGGGCGTCGGCACTCATCTGATCACCAGCAAAGACTGGCCGTCCTTCGGCGGCGTTTATAAACTCGCTGCGATCCAGGATGCACAGAGCGGTGAATTTATCCCCAAGATCAAGCTTTCTGAGAATTCCGAAAAAATCACGAACCCGGGCAACAAGAAAATATACCGGATTTATGAAAAAGATACCGGAAAGATCAAGGCCGACCTGATCTGCCTTGTCGACGAAACCTACGATGAAAACGAACCCCTTGTCCTCTTTGACCCCAATGAACCCTGGAAAAAGACGAAGCTGTTGCCCGGTACTTATGAACTGCGTGAGCTGATGGTTCATGTCTTCGACCACGGTAAATGTATTTACCATTCTCCGAAGGTCATGGACATCCGCGATTACTGCCAGAAAGAACTGGAAACTCTCTGGGAAGAAACCCGCCGTCTGGTCAATCCCCACGGCGTTTATGTCGATCTTTCCCAGAAATTATATGATATGAAGATTAGCCTGCTCAACCAGATGAGTCAGGTATAAAAAAACCGATGGAGGAACCCATGCTGAAAATTATTACAGATTCCGCCTCCGATATGCCTCAGTATATTGTAGAGCGTTTTAATCTGCACGTTATTCCGACCCCTGTTGTTATCGACGGGGTAGATTATTTAGACGGTGCGACCATCCACACGAAAGAATTTTATGAAATTCTGGATGACGTCAGCCGCGATATCAAAACCTATCACATCAATCCCGCTATGTTTGAGGAAGCGTTCCGCCCCTATGCAGAACATAACGACAGCGTGATCTATCTATGCTTTTCCACCGGAATCGCAGGCACCTTTAATGCCGCTAACATCGCAAAGCAGAATATCCTTGAGGACTATCCGGATTTCGATCTGACCATCGTGGATTCCAAATCCGCTGCCATCGGTTTTGGTCTGATCGTATATAAGCTGCTGCTTTTACAGGAGGCCGGTGCAGACAAAGAAAAGCTGCTGCGCGCCGCAAATTTTTATGTCAACCACATCCAGCATGTTTTTACTGTCAGCACACTCCGTTATCTGATCAAGGGCGGCCGCCTTTCCAAATGGAAGGGAACCGCAGGAGAGCTGCTGGATATGAAGCCTGTTCTGATCGTTGACAAGGACGGCAGCCTGCAGGTATTAAAAACCATCCGCGGCCGCAAAAAATCCCTAAAAGCCCTGATCGAATATGCACAGGAAAACATTGCAGACCCGTCCCGTCAGATCATGGGCATCTGCCACGGGGAAGATCCCGATTCCCTGCAGTATACCAAAGACCTTCTGCTGCAGGCTGTTTCTCCAAAGGAGCTGGTCGAATCCACCATCGGCTGTGCCATCGGTGCACACACCGGACGCGGCATCATCGGCATCGTGTTCTTCGATGCGATGGATGACGAATTCGATGTGTGAAGCCGCCAAGAACAGCTCTGCTGCAGCGCAATCCTGGTGCCATGCAGAACATTTCGGCATATGACAACCGTATCTATTGATATGATTTGACAAAAAATTATCCCCATATCCAAACCACTGTCTGAACAGGTATCCACATTTTGCGTGGCCTGTCAGCAGCGGCGGATATGGGGAGTTTTATTCAAAACAACAAAGTTCTTTATTTGAAAATTTTTTGCATCTCCATGTATCGTTTCAACAGAAATGTACAAAAATATGGAAATGTAATGATATCATCGCTGATCCCAATATTTCCAGTTGTAAATTTTATTCCATGTCTGATATCGGGATAAGTATCGCTTTTTATCAGTTGTGCCATCGATTTTGAACGATTGGTATTTGATTTTACTTCTACCGGAATCAGTTCATTGGAGCTACGGATAAAAAAATCCTCTTCCAATGTAGAATTTTCTTTCGAGTAATAGTATAGCCCATATCCCTGCTTTATAAATGCTTCCGCTGCAAAATTTTCATAAAGTGCTCCTTTATAGACACCCAGATTTTTATTTGCCCTCAGATCTACCTGTGCCTCATCATCCAGACTTGCTACCAGTAAGCCGGTATCCGAAATATATACTTTATATTTGTTTTCACAGACATTTCCTCTCAGAGGAAGTTCCGGAAATTGCAGACAATCGCATAAAGTGATCAAACCGGCATCTTTCAACCATTCTACACAGCCCATGTAATCTTTTGAACGGGCTCCTTTTACGATCCTGGAGTATTGGAACTTTTTATTTTCTTTCGCCAGCTGCGCCGGAATGGAGCGGTAAACGCTCAGAATTTTCGCTTTATCCAATCCTTCTGCATATTTTATAATATCGTTTTCGTAATCTGTCAAAAGCTGTCTCTGTAATTGCAGGGAACCTTCGAATGTTCCTTTTGCAATGTAATTGGAAACAATCGCAGGCATGCCACCCAAAATGCAATATTCCAGAAAAAGATTTGAAAAAGTGTTTTGTTCCGATGCTGAAAATGGTGTGCCGGAAAGCATGTGCTCAAGCATATCGGATATAACCTGTTCCTGATATCCTTTTGCCCATAGAAACTCTTCAAAATCCATAGAATACATCTGATAATCGGTTTTATAACCGACGCTGATGCTGGCAATTCGATGATATTGCACACCAAGCAGGGAGCCGGAACATATAACGTCATATTTGCCGTTTTCTTTGAAGAATTTGAGAGACGTAGCAATTTCCGGAAAGTCCTGGATTTCATCAAAAAAGAGTAAAGTTTCACCTGTATCGAAATGTTTGGAAGGATCGATTCTGCTGATCAGTTTCAAAATATTATCTGCCGAAAAGCCCTCGTCAATGATTGTTTTATAAGCCGGTTCTGTAATAAAGTTTATTTCAACTAAATTTTTATAATTTTCTTTTGCAAACTTTCGAATCGTTTCGGTTTTTCCGACCTGCCTTGCTCCTTTTATAATTAAAGGATACCGATCAGGATTTTTCTTCCAGTTTCTTAAAAAAGTATCTGTTTTTCGAATCAAATAACTCATAAGGTGTACCTCCGACCGTATCTTTATTTTATAGTATACACCATTTTACACTTTTATGAGCGTATTTTTTTCTAAAAATACATTTTTATGAGCGAATTATAATGATAAGATTACATTTTTATGAGTGCGAACTCCCCATATCCAAACCACTGTCTGAACAGGTATCCACATTTTGCGTGGCCTGTCAGCAGTGGCGGATATGGGGAGTTTTTATATTCTTTTATATTTTCGTTTACCCGATCTCCACCGGCGCGCCATGGTTTAATCTGGATTCTTCCGCAGCGAACGCAACCAGATGGCTGTTGATCGACTGCTCCAGCGAGGTGATACCCTGCGGTTCCTTGCCGGTCGTGATCATTTCCAAAAATTCCAGAACCATTCTGACGTCACCGCCGCCATGTCCGCTGAAATCCGTCGCAAGCTTCGTCACATCAATCACCTCTCTCGGCTGTCCAAACAGTCCGATTTCGATAATATTTTTTGTCATATCCGCTGTGATATCGCCTTTTGTTCCCATGATCTTACAGTAACGGGAAGCGCCGTCACTCGTAAATCCGCTCATGGAAAAGCTGATGTTGCTGCCGTCGGTGTTTTCAATATTCGTGATCTGATGATCTACAACGTTGTTGTCGCAATGGAATACGCAGCGTCCGTAAGGGCCTGTCTTGATCGCTTCATAGATGCTTTCCTCTGTCGGATGAATTGCCAGGACGTCAACCGGCCATTCGGTGTTGCCCTGTGCGATGCCGGTACGCTTGTTGGTGATATAAATTTTTTCCGCGTCAAACGGACAGTTTTCTTTTGCCTTACAGCCGTCCATGCAGCGAAGCGCAGCACCCTCCGGTGCGCAAGCTTCCTTGAAGAAATAAGTATCTCCCATCGAGGATACGCGCTTGGGCGTCTTGTCCGCCAACCACAGATACAGGTCGAAATCGTGACAGGTCTTCTGCAGACACATGGGGCTGGTCGTATTGCTGTTTCTCCAGTTGCCGCGTACGAAGCTGTGGGCCTGATGCCAGTAGCCGACGTTCTCGATGGCCTGAATCGTTACAACATCGCCAATGATTCCCTCAGAAATGATCTCCTTGATCTTCGAGAAAAAGGGCGTATAGCGCAGCACATGACAGACTACGATTTTTCTGTCGTACTTGCGGGACGCTTCCAGCAGCTTATTACAGTCCTCTGCACTGGGGGAAATCGGCTTCTCCATCAGGATATGGTAGCCTTTTTCCAGCGCCATCAGCGCTTCCCGGACATGATCCTGATCCTGTGTGCAGATAAAAATCGCATCTGCCAGCTTCGGCTGTGCCAAAAGCTCTTCCGCACTCGTAAAGCAGCGCTCCTTCGGTACGTTGTACTCTTTTGCAGCTTCCTCTACACAGGCAGGATTGATATCTGCCAGCGCTGTAATCTCCATTAAATCCGGATATTGTTTGGCAATCGGCGCATAAGTTACTCTTCCGCGGCTTCCAAGGCCGACAATTGCAACGGTTGTTTTCATGGCGTTTTCCTCTCATTTCCGCACACGCTTTTTGCGCATACCGAGTTTGTGTCAAGTGCACGCAGATACAAATCCCGCGATTGAAAAATTTTATTTTTAATCTTTGCTGCGCTCGCGTGCCAATATAGTATAACATTTTTTATTCGTAAAGAGAATCTAACGTAAGCAATAAAACATCTTCCTCTCCTCTTTTTATTCAAAACATTTTTAATAAAATTGATCTGAATAAAATATGTCATAGAAAAGACTTTCTTACAACTCATTTTCATCCAAAAAACCCGCGGCATCCTGACATCAAACCTCAGGAATCGCCGCGGGTTTCTTCTTTTTATCTTCTACAGGACACGCCTTGCAAATGCTTTCTCAGGCATCTGGCATGGTAACGGTTTACTTCAGTCCTGTTTCTTCACAGTATGTCTGCCACTGTGCTGTCCAGCCTTCTCTTACGGTATCCAGACCTGCTGCCTTTACCTTTTCGCGGAAGGTTTCCACAGCTGCATCCACATCATCTACCAGACCGTTCTGCAGAGGGGTCAGGTATTCGCTGGTTACATCGTCAAGCGCTGCCTTTTCTGCGGAATATGCGCTGTAATCCTCGGAGAAACCGCCGTAAGGAT
>OLOZ01002297.1_pt1 | contig 11075 bp, 10 predicted proteins | sample 1673021 | NCBI WGS metagenome assembly OLOZ01 (sample SAMEA3136747, study PRJEB25190) | human gut metagenome | biome: human gut; feature: human-associated habitat; material: faeces | place: Austria | collected 2013
GCTCGCATAAAGATAAATAAGATATGCAAGAAGTGCAATTACAAGAATGCCAATGATGATACCAATGATCTTAAAAAATTTTTTTATCCTTTTCATAGTTTTACCTTTTCTATGCAATAATATTGATTATATATCTAATATTATCACACGAAAAGGTAAAACACTATCAGAATCATTTATTTTGTAAGAGCTTTTTCTACTGCCTGTCTCCAGCCATTTATTTTTCTTTCCCGCTCAGTCTCATTCATCCGGGCTTTGTACTCTGTTCTGTTTACATTTTCAAATAAACTCTTCTGATCATATATTCCCATTGCAATTCCTGCGGCATATGCAGCCCCTATTCCGGACAGTTCTTCTGCATCCGGTACCCTGACTGGAATATTAAGAATATCACTCTGAAATTGCATCAGGAAATGATTTCTTGTCGGTCCTCCATCCACCCTGATCTCTGCAATCTCAAGTCCTGCCGTTCTTTTCATAATTTCAACAATATCACTGATCTGGTAGGCAATGGATTCCAATGCTGCCTTTACCATTTCATTTTTTCCGGTTGTTCTGCTCATTCCACTTATGACAGCTCTAGCATCTGAATCCCAGTAAGGAGCACCCAATCCCGAAAATGCAGGTACCAAATAAGTTTCATCTTCTAAATTTGCTGCTTTTGCAAGTTCTTCTGTTTCCCCGGCTGAATCAATTAATTTCAAGTCATTTTTCAGCCAGCTGATCACTGCACCTGTATAATTGATATTTCCTTCCAAAACATAATTCACTTTTTCACCGATTTTATAAGCAAGTGAAGTTACAATTCCTTCATCCGAAAGCACCGGTTTTTCACCGATATTCATCATAATTGATGAGCCGGTTCCGTAAGTTACCTTTATCATTCCGGGTTCTGTACATCCCTGTCCAAACAGAGCGCCATGTGAATCGCCCAGAACTCCATGAATCGGAATCGGATGGTCCAAATATCCATCCAAATCCGTCATTCCGAACAGCTCGTCTGATCCACACACTTTTGGCAGACACTGTCTGTTCACTCCGAACCACTGACATAATTCATTATCCCAGCAGAGATCTGTGATATTAAAAAGTTGTGTTCGGGATGCATTAGAATAATCTGTCTTAAACGCATGTTCTTTCGTCAGCTTATATACAAGCCAGCTGTCCATGGTTCCTATGCAGAGCTTTCCTGCTTCATTTTTTTCTCTGGCTCCTTCTACATTCTGAAGAATCCATGCAATTTTTGCCGCTGAAAAATATGGCGAAAGACGTAACCCTGTTTTCTGTCGGATTTTTTCAGCATATCCTTTTTCTTCAAGCCGTCTGCATATCTGCTCACCTCTTGCACATTGCCATACGACTGCATTATATATCGGTCTGCCACTTTCTCTGTCCCATACCATCGCTGTTTCTCTCTGGTTACTGATACCAATTCCGCTGATCTGTTCCTTACTGATACCGTTTTTTTTCACAAGATCTTTGACAACATGAATTGTATTTTTCAGAATTTCTTCCGGATCATGCTCAACCCAGCCTCTCTCGTCTATAATCTGTCTATGTGGCAGATCTGTTCTTGAAATCAGATTTCCTTTATCATCAAATAGTAATGCTTTCGTACCTTGTGTACTCTGGTCTATACCAAGAATATAATTTTCCATCACTTCCTCCGTTATTTTCTCAGTACTTCCTCTACTGTCTTTTCAATTCCTTCTGCATTCAGACCATAGTAGTCAAAAACTTCTCTGGATGTTCCGGTGATAACAGGTGCATCCGGTAATGCCATATTGATAACCCTCTTCGGGCATTCTGCCGCAACTACCTGGCTTACCATGGATCCCAGCCCTCCAAACGGAGAATGTTCTTCAACCGTAACAACAGCTTTGGCTTTTGCTGCATATTTTATAATTGCTTCTTTATCTAATGGTTTTACACAATACATATCAAGAACTATAATTTTGATACCTTTTTCATTTAAAGCTTTTGCTGCATCCACACATGGTTTCACCATCTCACCACATGCAACCAGAAGTATTTCACACTCCTCCGGATTTTCTCCGATTACTCCAGCTTTGTTCATCTGGAAATTAACATTTCCCTCTTCATAAACATCTTCAACAGCATTTCGTCCAACTCTGATGTATGCTGGTTCTTCATCCTCCAGTAATGCTTCCATAAGACATTTTGTCTGGTGACGGTCACTCGGAAGATAAACACGGATATTCGGAATTGCAGAAATAGCAGCTATATCCTGTGCAGAGTGATGGCTCATTCCTAAAGCACCATAACTGATTCCACCGCTTATTCCGATCAGTTTGACATTTGTTCTGGAATACGCACAGTCAACCTTAATCTGTTCGTAACTTCTTGTTGACAGGAAAGAAGCCGGAGATGCACAAAATACTTTTTTTCCACATTTTGCAAGCCCTGCGGACATTCCTACTAAATCCTGTTCCGCAATTCCCGCTTCCACAAACTGTTCCGGATATCCCTGTGCAAATGGTGTCAATGACGCGCTACCTCTGGAATCACTGCAAAGTACTACGATATCTTTGTCTGTTTTTGCTCTTTCCATCAGAGTCTCACAGATTACCTGTCTGTTTGCGATTTTATTCATTAAGCGCCGCCTCCTTTTTTGAATCAAAATCTCTGAAAATCTGCTCTGCTTCTTCTGCTGTCGGTACCTTATGGTGCCAGTTTGCTTTATCTTCCATAACCGGAGATCCATAGCCTTTTATAGTATTTGCAATGATGATTGTCGGTTTTCCTTTCACTGTTTTTGCTTCCTCAAAAGCCCTATGAAGTTCATCCAGATCATTACCGTCAACGCTGATTGCGTGCCATCCAAAATCTGTCCATTTTGCGACCAAATCCCGGTGTGCCATGACATCCTCTGTGCTTCCTGAAATCTGAAGTCGGTTTCTGTCAATTACAGCACAGAGATTGTCCAGTTTGTACATAGAACCGCTCATTGCGCCTTCCCATACGCTTCCTTCTGCAACTTCGCCATCGCCCATGACCGTATAAACTCTGTAATCTTTATTGCTCATTTTTCCTGCTAGCGCCATGCCGACTGCTACAGGAAGACCATGTCCAAGAGATCCTGAATTCATTTCAATTCCCGGAATTTTATTATTAGGATGACCTATATATTGAGAACCGAATTTGGAATAAGTCTTTATGATTTCTTCTATATCAAGAAATCCTCTTGCTGCAAGTACTGCATAGAGTGCTTCTACGCAATGCCCCTTGCTCATAACAAACAGATCCCTGTCCGGACTTTCTACTGTTTCCGGTGTAATATTCATCTGACGGAAATACAGCTCTACCAGAATTTCCATCACACTCATATCACCTCCGATATGCCCTGCCTTCCCTTCCATGATCATTTTCACGACATCTTTTCGAAGTTCGAATGCCTTTGCTTTTAAATTCTCCATATAAGCTCCTTTCCTGCCTGCACAGTCCAGACAATTTTATTCTTCTCTCCTGTGACTGCTGTTAAAAAATTTCTCTTGCCTTTCTCTGTGCATATTCCATGCACATTCCTCTGTCTTCTTCCAGAATCAGACCTTTTTCTATGCACTGGCTTAAGTTCTCCTGAAACTTTTTCATATACCCCACGTAAGATCCATATAAAGAAACTGCTTTTTCTCTTGTATAATTTTCTTCGTATCCAAACAGTGTACACGCAAATGCAAAATCCGGTTTCATGGATGTACTCACCGGATGATAGATACAAAGTGGAACTTCTACAAACGGAAGTCTGTAACCACCAACGGCATTTCCTGTTTCATCTGTTACGTTTACCCCATCTTTTACTTCGATTTTCTCTGTAGTAAATGGCTGTTTTCCATCCCTTACCCAGTCATAAAGATGCTGCAGGGCTGCCTGAAATGCAGCTTCATAAGGAAATCCGTTTGGATGTACTTCTTTTCCCGGATAATTCGGAATAATTCCACACAGCATCACGTCGCGGTCATCCAGATAATAATCGATCATTGTCGATTTACTGTCATGTGTTGCCCCGGCAACATCGTAAATGCAGTATTTCATATCATCTATAAAACTATTTTCACCTCTGGCTTCACTGTTTGCCCATAATGAATTTTCACTTTCTGTATGCATTTCAATAAACGGCTCGGTCATTTTTTTCAGTTTTCTGGATTGAGTTAAAGCAGTTCGTCCATAACTCTGGTTCAGGTCCGGCATGCATGAACTTGCACTGCCTGCTGAAAAATACCCGTCAAAATATGGTCTGTCCAGTTCTTCTGCATATGCAAAATCATTTACAAAACGAATCATATAAGCCCCTGACTGCGACCATCCCGCCAGATACTGATAATACGGACTGTAATCTCCGATCAGCGGATTATCCTCTTCTCTGAGAAGTTTTGCCAAATCAGTAAGCATGTCCCAAAAAAGTCCGTCTTCTGTCTCCGGATTTGATGCACCTTCCATATTTCCCAGCTCCTGCTGTGGAAGTGCATTTGAACTCTCTGGTCTTGGATTCTTCCAGCTCAGTTCACAGTATCTTTTTTCATCCAATTTCAGCATTGCCGGAATTACATTTGGCTTACTTGTAATTCCAATGTAAATATCACCATTTCGCATCATATGTCTGTATGTAAGTGCCCAGCATCTGTCAAAATCTATAAAACTTGTAGAATTGAGAATCTCCACAACAACGTTTCCACTGAATGCTGCCCTGCTCTCAGGTTTTCTTACCAGTACACGGTTTACATACGGGCAGTCTTCCACTGCTGCCACCCGCCTGCCATCCTGCCATTCATAAATATTTGATGTACCATGAATAAAAAACTCTTCTTCAACATATCCATTTTCATCAAATCTGCATTTTTTATATGCTGTTGCAAAAGGATGGGATGTACCGGTAATCTCTTGCTCTACTATTTTCTGTATCATAACATCCTCCTTTTCTGAACTTATGCTTTCTTTCTGGTCTTCTGAACGGCATCAAAAGCTACTGCTGCTGCAAGGATCAGACCTTTTGCTACCTGCTGCCAGTATTCACTTACGCCAATGATTGTAAGACCATTAGAAAGAATACCGATAATCAGAACACCTACTACGATATGACGGATTTTTCCTTCACCACCGTTAATGCTGATTCCACCTACAACACATGCTGTCAGGACATCCATTTCATATCCATCACCGGCTTTTGGCTGTCCGGAATTTACACGGCTTGTCATGATGATTCCACCAATTGCACTCAGGAAACCACATAGCATATATGCAAAAATCTGAATTTTCTGTGTATTAAGACCGCAAAGTCTTGTAGCTTCTGCATTAGACCCTACTGCATAAAAATATCTTCCTATATAAGTTCTTCCGAGTATGAAAGCAAATATTACAAGAATAATTACCATGATCAGTACCGGAACTGGAATCGGACCTACATAGCCCTGTCCAAAAATTTTGAATTCCTCCGGAAGGTGATATACAGATGCTCCATCACAGACAATAAATCCAAGGCCACGGAATATCATCTGTGTTGCAAGTGTACCGATCATCGGAGGCATTCCCGTCATTGTGATCATTACACCATTAATCAGCCCCATGAGAGTACCGAGAAGAAGCCCGATTACAATTGCTACTCCTGTAGGCAATTTGCCATACACAGCAGACATTGCAGTAAGAACACTTACTACCGATATGATAGATCCAACACTAAGATCGATTCCACCCGAAATCAATACAACTGTCATACCAACAGATACAATTGCCAGAATAGAAATCTGTCTTAAGATTGTAATAAAGTTACTGACTTTAAAAAACTGTGGAGAAAGAAATGAAAATACAATAATGATAGCAACCAGTACCAACACTACTGCTGATTCTTTAATTATATTTTTGACATCAATTTTGTTCTCTTTATTAGCACCCATTTGCTGCTCCTCCTACCGCGTAATATTAGAAGCTTTTTCCATAATCGCTTCCTGTGAAAAATATTCTCTCTCGATTTCGCCCTGCTGCACTCCTTCATAGAGGATAATAATTCTGTCTGACATTCCCATGAGTTCCTCCATTTCTGAAGAAATCATAATAATTGCCTTTCCTTCTTCAACAAGTTTATTCATTAGAGAATAAATTTCCTGTTTTGCACCTACGTCAATTCCACGAGTAGGTTCATCAAAAATAAGAATCTCTGCATCACTTGCAAGCCATTTACTTAAAACGACTTTCTGCTGATTTCCACCACTTAAGTTGCCCACTTTCTGCGCAAAAGAAGGCGTCTTTATCCGCAGATCATTTTTATGTTTTTCAAGAATCTGAGTTTCAGTCTTTGTGTCTACCACACCTGCTTTTGACACCGATTTTATAATAGGAAGTGTAATGTTATCCCTGATCGGCAGACTTAAGATAACACCCTGCTGCTTACGATCTTCCGGTACAAGACATATTCCATTAGAAACCGCATCTTTTGGCGAATGGATGGAAACTTCTTTACCATGTACGATAATCTGACCTGATTCCATAGGATCTGCTCCGAATATCATACGTGCGGTCTCTGTTCTTCCGGCACCTACAAGTCCTCCCAGACCCAGAATTTCACCTTTTCTCAGACTGAAATTAATATCGCGGGCACCGCGTCCTGTCAGATGTTTGACTTCCAGAACAACTTCACCCGAATTGTTCTTTCTCTCAGGAAATTTCTCAGTAATTTCTCTTCCTACCATTTCACAGACTAATTTCTGTCTTGTAATTTCTTTTGTGTTGTGAGTTGCAATCCACTGTCCGTCGCGGAATATGGATAATCTGTCAGAAATTCTGTAAATTTCTTCCATACGATGAGAAACATAAATGATCGTTACTCCATCTTTCCTTAATTTCTCAACCAATTTAAGCAGAATATCTACTTCATCCTCCGTCAGTGGAGCTGTAGGTTCATCCATAATCAAGATTTTTACATTTTTCACAATAGCTTTTGCTATTTCAACCATTTGCATATAAGCTACAGACAAATCTTTGACCAGTGTTTTCGGATTCATCGGAATTTTCATCATTTCAAAAACCTGAGCGGCTTTTTCTTCCATTTCTTTAAAATCCACAGTCATTTTTCCGCCGATAAAATCTCCCATAAACATATTTTCAGCTATGGAAAGATTTGGAATTAGATTAAATTCCTGATATATTACTTCAATTCCCAGACTCTTGGAAAGAGCCGGTGTCATACGCTCATACTCTTTGCCCTCTACCACGATTTTTCCTTCATCAGGAGCAATCGCACCGGATATTACCTTAATCAGTGTAGATTTTCCGGCACCATTTTCTCCAACCAGAGCATGAACCTCTCCCTTTTTTAATCCCAGAGAAACTTTATCAAGGGCAACTACTCCGGGATATGTTTTGGTTATATTTCTTAATTCCAGCGCATAATTTTCCATGCCAGCTCTCCTCCGTAAGAATGCCCTCTTGTGGGAGGGCATTCCTTTGCATTATCTCTAGTTCAGTTCATCAATAAAATCCTGTACATTGTCTTTTGTAACTGCTTCAAGAGGGAAGTAGTTGGTTGTAGACTCTAATGTACCGCCATTAACAAGTGTAATTCCATCATCGATCATCTGTTTTCCAACATCATTCAGATGAAGAGAAACTGTACCTCTGTGAATGCTTCCCTCAGCAACTGCTTCCAGACCTTCAAGTGATCCATCACAAGCAAAAAGCCCCACATCATCACCTATTCTGTCAGCTGCCTTGAATGCTTCATAAGCACCGAGTACAACAGAATCGTTAATACCTACTACACCATTCAGTTCCGGATATGCCTGCAGGAAGTTCTCTGCTGCTTCAAGTCCGTCTGTCGTTGTTACTGCATCAGATTCAATAACAATCTCACAGTTTGGATCTTTTTCTTCAAGTGCTGCTTTAATTCCTTTTACACGTTCAAGGATAAAGTCATAGGAGCTTGCATTCAGAAGACCGATCTGGCATGCGCCATCTTCAAATTCTCCATTTGCCCAGTCAGCGCACATGGTACCGATCTGATATCCCAGATCATAGTTAGATGCCAGATAAGAAGCGCTTGCATTTTCCATCTCATTATCAAAGGAAAGAATAATAATTCCCGCATCAATCGCTTCCTGATTAACGGTTTCTGTAACTCCCGGATCAGAGTTCTGCTCGATAATTACATTGCATCCAGAAGAAATAAAGTTTTCAATTACGTCTACCAGTGTTGATGAATCGTTTCCTGTATCCTTTAAGATAAACTCAGCACCGTGATCTTTTGCTTCTGCCTCCATTGCCTTGCCCATGGCAACATAAGAAGTATTTCCAAGATCTGCAAATACACAGCCAATCTTCATATCTGTTCCGTCCAGAAGTTTATCATCTGCCTCTTTAGTATCTGCTGTGTTATCTTCTGCAAATACAGTGGTTCCTGTAACCCCCGCTGTCATCAGTCCCACTGTCATTGCTGCACTCAATGTTGCTCCAAGAATCTTTTTCATCATAGTTTTTGCTCTCCTTTATTTTTATTTGATAGTAAAGCCTCCATCTACTACAAGATCTTCGCCTGTGATCATATTTGACTCATCACAGGAAAGAAACAGTACTGCTGCTGCAATTTCATCTGTCTCAGCAAATCTGTGCGCCGGAATTGCTTCGATCATATCTGTCTTTACTTTACCCTGCCAAGCTTTATCACCCATATAAGTATTTACAACTGTTGGTGCCACACCATTTACATTGATTCCATATGCAGCCCACTCGAGTGCACATACTTTAATCATTCCGACCAAAGCTGCCTTTGACATTGTGTAACCCACATGTTTGTTAATTGCAATGAAGTCTGCCTGTGAGGTGATACAAACAATTTTTCCGCCATTTCCCTGTTTGATCATCTGATTTGCAACTGCCTGGCAAACTCTGAAAACACCAACTGCATTAATTGCAATATGACGTTCCACAACATCAATGTCGATTTTTTCTGCGCTTTCAAGCTCAACATATCCAGGCATATTTGCAAGAATATTGATTTCTCCAAATGCATCCACTACTGCAGCAACGGTCTTGTCAACCTCTTCCTGTTTTGTAACATCACATTTTAATCCGATTGTTTTTACACCAAATTTCTCGGCAAGATCTTTTGCCACCTCTTCTACGTTATCCTTGCAGTCAACTATCGCAACATTTGCACCTTTTCGTGCATACATTTCTGCGGTTGATCCGCCAATGCCGCCGCCGCCGCCAATGACAATTGCAGCTTTTCCTTTCAGATCAAAATTTCCTGTCACTTTTTTGTACTCAATCATGTTCGGTCTTCCTTTCTGATTTCGTCTGATTTATTTGATGGATTTATATTATCACTTAACGATTTAGTTGTAAATACTAAATAATTTACAAAATTACCGCTAAATTTTAGTGCACTTTTATCAGAACATTTTGTATTCATACAGTTTTATTCTTTATTTTTATATAATTCATTCCGTTATTTATACATATTACGCTTTTTAATTTCCATTTTTTAATTATTTTCTTCTATTTGATTCTACATTTTTCGACAAAATAAATGTTTAGTAAATTTAGCAAACCACTTGACTTTTAAAATCGAATCATATATAGTATTTAGTAACAGAACTAAACGCAAAGGCAGGAATGCTTATGACAAATAAAGAAATTGCAAAACTGCTGGACATCTCTCCGGCTGCTCTTTCACTGATACTGAACCATAAACCTGGTGTTTCTGATCAGACAAGAGCCAATGTTTTACAAAAAGTAACTGAAATGGGATATGGACATCTGATCAAGCCTGTAAAAAAAGAAAACGCTGCTGATCAGACTATTTGCTTTGTTGTATATCTGAAGCATGGAAAGATTCTGAATCAACACCCATTCTTTCTTTTATTGATGGAAAGTATTGAATCTCATGCCCGAAAACTTGGTTACAATATTACACTGATTACAATGGATGCAAACTCCTCCGTGACAGAACAGATTGATTCAATTATTCGACTGAATCCCAAAGGAATCATTCTGTTTGCTACTGAAATGCTAGATGAAGATCTCAGACTTTTTATGTCACTTCCATTTCCATATGTAGCTATTGATAATGATTTCCCATATCTGGATGTCAATACAGTAGCAATCAATAATCAACTGGGAACTTATCAGGCAATTGAATATCTGGTACAACAGGGACATCAGAATATTGGATATTTTCATAGTAGCGACTATATCAGCAGTTTTGCAGAACGAAAAGAAGGCTATATCAGCGCATTAAAGCATTTAAATCTGAAACTTAATCCTGATTATATGTTTGATGTGCGTTATTCAGAGGAAGGAAGTTATCAGGATATTCACAAAATTCTACAAATGACACCCTCCCTGCCCACTGCTTTTGTCTGTGATGACGATACCATTGCAGTCGGAGCACTCCGCGCATTTACCACTGCCGGTTACAAAGTACCTGATGATGTTTCATTAATTGGTTTCAATGATCGTCCAAATTCTTCAATTACTCAGCCACCACTTACTTCAGTCAATGTTCCAAAAGGTTCCTTTGGTTCTGCGGCTGTCAGCGCCTTAGTATCTCTGATTGATAAAAAAGAGCGCAACAGTTGGGATCGGTCACTAAAAACCAGAATCGGAACACAGCTCAGCATCCGTGAATCTGTCAGAAAACTCAATTGATTTTTACAAACAAAAAGATGTTATCATCCATTTTACAATGGTTTGATAACATCTTTTCTGTTTATAAAATTATGCGTTTTTCTTTCGATTCCGTTGAATTACGCTGCTCCTAAAGGCTTTATACATTGCAGGTGATAACTCAGGCGCATCTTCATCCGTCACGATTGGAGAATTCTTCGCATCCATAACTTCCTGCAATTGTTCGCGTGTTGGTTTCTGCCCTTTACTTATAGTAAATGTTTTGATCATAATAAAGCCTCCTTTCAGATTCCGTTGCCAGTCTCGCTGATATCAAACGGACATTTTCTTTTCTTTCTGTGAATACAACAAACAGTACATCGCCTACACATCCAATTGCAATATACCTGTCTTCATCTATACTATGCTCAAAATCATACATTTCTATATAATTTTCATCT
>OLOZ01002301.1_pt1 | contig 11064 bp, 8 predicted proteins | sample 1673021 | NCBI WGS metagenome assembly OLOZ01 (sample SAMEA3136747, study PRJEB25190) | human gut metagenome | biome: human gut; feature: human-associated habitat; material: faeces | place: Austria | collected 2013
ACTTCTTTATTATCTTCGTTTCCTTCGGACAAAATCTGTCCATATAGTTTGAGATTTGAAACACGCGTAAGGGTCTGGTGTGCGATATCGGAAATAAGGCTCTGTATCATATCTTTCTGTTTCTGCCTATTCTCTCCTGCAAGAAGACTTTCATCGAGATATTGCTTAAGGCTGTTTTCCAGTGCGGAATATTTTTCTTCGGAAATTTCCGTCCTGTTTAGCTCCCCACCTTTCGCCGTATCTATCATTTCTTGCAGTTTACTTAAAAGTCTTTTTTCCCTTTTGTAAAACACCACATACCAGAATGCTCCCGATACTATAAAGGCAGTCAGCACAGTAATAATAAGCCATATCATGATTTCACCGCCCATGTATATCCGATTCCGTATACGGTTTTTATGTATACAGGATGCTGCGAATCATCTTCAAGCTTATCCCTGAGGCGTTTTATCACCACCGTCAGAGCATGATCATCCACAAATTCCGTATCTCCCTGCCATATTGAATCAATAAGATAACTTCTCTTCATTGTGGCGCCTTTATTAACACACAGAATCTTTAAAAGTTTCTGTTCCGTCTTGCTAAGCTCTAAAGGCTCTCCATCTTTAAAAAATTTCATCTTATCAAAATCAAAATCAAAATCGTCTATTTTCACACGGCTGTCAGTTCTCTCACCTATATTTCTCAGTCTTGCACCGACTCTTGCACGAAGAACCATTAAACTGAACGGCTTTGTAATGTAATCATCGGCACCAGCTTCGAGTCCCGTCACAATATCCACTTCCATATTGTTGACCGTAATAAGAATGACAGGTACGGAGCTTTGCCTACGTATTTCCTTCACAAAATCAATACCGTTTCCGTCAGGCAAATTTACATCAAGCAAAATAAGTGAAATATCCTGTTCCCTCATAATTTGCCTGCCGTCATTTAAAGTCCTGCACTGGTAAAAATTGTAGTCTTTGTTTTTCAAAGCAAGACACATTCCGTCATTTAGTTTTTTATTATCTTCTATTATTAATATATTTTGTTTCATTGTTGTACCTTTTTACTCACTGTCAATACCAGTATTCTTTTGAAAACACCCTATGTTTGTAGCTGTAACATATGCATTGCTACTAACATTATATCTTAAAACTATCATACATTCATTCTTGTCAGAATAATTTTTATTGTTTCCTTGGCTAAAAACTGCCATATTACAAAAATCAAGTATCATATTTTCCGTCACCATCAATAACTTGCATTGTATTATCTTAATATCATCTTTTTCATTATTTCAAACAGACATTTTTTCTTCGTTAAAATAAAATCAAGACTTTCGTAATTACACGCTTACACTGTAAGTTTTTACTTACATATTGTGCAAACCTCTGAATTTGACACTATTTTTTGAATTATCAGAGGTATGTGTACTTCTACACTTACATACAGTTGCTTTTATTTTCAGAAAATCATTGAATTTTCAATACTTTTAAGTTGGCATAAGACTTGCTTTATTATTTGGCAGCTAGAAAAGAGGTGAATAAATGAAAGCTAATCTAATAATTAAAAGTAATTGTATATTTGACAGTATTGATGAAAAGCCATTTTCCGGATTCGTTGCTGTAAAGGACAATAAAATCCTCGCAGTGGAAAAAAACTCCGATTTTTCCGGATATGCCGATGAGAACACCATAATAAAAGAATTCGGCGATAACACTGTTATGGCAGGTTTTCATGACAGTCACACCCATCTGATAATGGGCGGGCTGTTCAAGACCTACGTCAATCTGGCAGATGCAAAAAGCGAAGAAGAAGCCGCCCTAATGGTAAAAGAGGCTGCTGACAAAGATCCCAATAAAGAAGGATGGGTACGCGGATTTTCCTGGTACCATGTTTTCTGGGACAACAGACAAATGCCTACATACGCGTCATTGGACAAGTATTTTCCGGACCGCCCCGTTTGTCTTCTGCATGCCGAAGCCCACGGCGCATGGGTGAACAGCGCGGCAATGAAGATAATGGGTCTCACAAAAAATACTCCGGATATTGAAGACGGAACAATAATAAGAGATGAAGAAGGAAATCCTACAGGAGTTCTTTTGGAGGCAGCTACAGGACTGGCTACAAAATATGCCTTTGATTTCACACCTGAAGAAGAAAGAACTATAATACTTTCATTTATGGAAGCGGCAAAAAAACTGGGAATAACTTCAATAAACGATGTTCAGCCTTATTACCACGGAAACATGGGCAATTTAAAAGTATACAGTCAAATGGACAAGGCAGGTGAGCTGACAGCAAGAGTACATGCGGCTCCTGATCTTCTCGGCGATCTGGACAAGGTTCTTGAGGATAGAGAAAAATACTCTTCTGACAAACTCCGTATAGATCATGTCAAACAGTTTCTGGACGGAGTCATAACTACGCACACAGCCCTCGTACTGGAAGAATATACAGATGCACCCGGCAATTTCGGCGAAGATCCAAGCAACCTCGGAGCTATAGGCAAGGCAGTTCCCGAAGCTCACAAAAGAGGTCTTTCTGTAAAACTCCATTCATGCGGAGACAGATCAGCCAGATATGCCCTAGACTATATCGAGACAGCTATATATAAATACGGGAAAAACAAATGCCGTCATGCTATAGAACATCTTGAACTCGTCAGTGATGATGATTTTGACAGGATAAAAGAATTCGGAGTCATCCCTTCAGTACAGCCCGAACACCTTGCGCTTACACAGACTTTCGCAGCTAACCCTTATCCTGAAGTTTTAGGAAAGGAAAGGGCTGATAAGACATTCCCTTACAGATCACTGTACAACGCTGCAGGAGTCCTTGCAATCGGAAGCGACTGTCCTGTAGTTGACAATGACCCATTCCTCGAGATTTTCAGAGGCGTTACAAGAGTGCATAACGACGGAATGCCTGAAGGAGGATGGACACCTTCAGAAAAACTGACACTGAGTGAAATGTTAAAATTTTATACATATGGTTCAGCTTACGGAGTTCTGAGAGAAGATGAGCTCGGCTCTCTTTCCGAAGGAAAATTTGCTGATATCGTAGTCCTTGACAAGGATCTTTTCACAATCCCGGAAAAGGATCTGATAAGCAGAAAAGTCATAATGACTGTAATGGACGGAAATATCATTTACGAAGCCTAAAACATTTATCAATAATTACCGAAATCAAAGTTATCATCCATCAATGCAATCATATTAATTTATTCAAATCTGATTACAAGGAGAAAAGAAATGTCAAATAATGAAATAAACAACAACATCGAAAACTCCGGCGGTAATCTCGACAAATTCCATTACAAACAGGAATTAAACAGAGTAATGAAACTGCCTTCAGTAGTTTTCTTCGGTATAGCCTACATGGCTCCAATCACAATCTTTTCCACTTACGGACTTGTCTGTGGCATGACTCACGGAATGCTGGCGCTTACATACACTGTCGCCACTTTGGCAATGATGTTCACAGCCCTCAGTTACAGGCACATGGTAAGAGCATTCCCTATCGCCGGATCTGTTTATACATATACCCAGAGAAGTATAAACCCACATATAGGATTCATGGCAGGCTGGGGAATACTGCTGGACTACATCCTTCTTCCTATGTTCAACTATGTAACACTCAGTCTTTATATGAACATACTCATTCCTCAGATCCCTACGACAGCATGGATAGCGGTATTCATCGTTATAGTAACAGTCGTAAATCTTTTCGGAATGAACTTTACGAAGATATTCAACAACACGCTTATCATTATACAGCTGGTTTTCGTTGTAGCGGTTGTCATCTTCTCCCTCAAATATATATTCGGAGGCGGAGGTCTTGGTACTATACTGGACCCATCGGCATTCTTCAATGCTGAGGAATTCGCAAAACCTGAAGTTGGCTGGGCTACCATTTTCAGCGGCGCATCTATTCTGTGCATGTCATTCCTCGGTTTTGATTCCGTAACTACTATAGCAGAAGAAACTGTAGAACCTGAAAAAACCATAGGACGCGCTCTTCTTATAACATGCTTTGCTGCAGGCGGTTCCTTCATCGTAATGTCATACATTATGCAGTCTGCATGGCCTGAAGCTTGGTTCTCATTCGAAAACCCTGACTCCGGCGCATATGAATATATGTTCCATGTTCTCGGTAATGTAGTAGCTCTCATATTCTGTGCCATGATGGTAATCGGAGCCACAGCATCTGCCGTAGCCTCTCAGGCATCAGCTGTAAGAATCCTCTTCGGAATGGGAAGAGACGGACTGCTGCCTAAAAAAATATTCGGTTACGTAAACAAAAAAACTAAAATACCTTCAATCAACGTAATCATCGTTGCTGTAATATCATTATCAGCAATGATTCTGGATCTGTCTGCCGCAGCATCACTGGTAAACTTCGGAGCTCTTTTGGGCTTTGTAATGGTTAACCTCTCTGTAATAGCTCATTATTTTATAAAAGGTAAAAGACGAAAAGGCGCTGATATAATCAAGTTCCTCATCTGCCCTATAATAGGCGCTGTGATATGTGCTGTTTTATGGATCAACTTAGACAGCCTGTCAAAGACTCTGGGAATCCTGTGGTTAGTCCTTGGATTCATCGCACTTGCTATTTCCACAAAATTCTTCAGGTCACTGCCTCCTGACATGAACCTGAGTGAATAATTACACCGACTTTATATATAACATATGGATGATACATACTTTTTAAATTTTAGTTCACAAGAAAACAGCTTCCCGAATATCGAGAAGCTGTTTTCATTGTTTTATTATTTTATATTCTTATGGAAATACTTCCAAACAGCTTTCGCTGCACTTGTATTCATTCCTTCTACCTCTTCCAACTCTCTGACTTCTGCGGCCCTTATGGCATCTACGCTCTTGAAATGTTCTAAAAGAGCTGATTTTCTCGAAGGTCCTATCCCTTTTATATCATCAAGAACTGAACGCGAAGCACTTTTGCTTCTGAGATTTCTGTGATATTCTATGGCAAATCTGTGAACCTCTTCCTGCATACGCCCTATATATTTAAAAAGCATAGGTTTTCCCTTAAGTGATATCTCTTGATACTCCCCATTCCCGCTTTTTCTGTAAACAAGACCTCTCGTTCTGTGTTTATCGTCTTTGACCATTCCCACAACAGGAATATCAAATCCTGTCTGATCTATTACTTCAAGAGCTGTCGAAACATGGCCTTTGCCTCCGTCCATAAATATTATATCAGGGAGAACTTCAAATGCCGCATCTCCTCGGAAAACTCTGGCAAAACGCCTGGATAAAACTTCTTTCATGGATCTGTAATCATCCTGTCCTTCAACACTTCTTATCCTGAATTTTCTATAACTGCTTTTATCTGCCTTTAATCCATTAAATACAACCATGGCACCTACTGTATCAACTCCATTTGTATTAGAGATATCATAAGATTCAGCTCTGAACTCTCTTCCATCATACTCCCCCGAAACCTTACCCATTTCACTGAGAATATAAAAGATATCTGCTCCCAAACTCCGTTTACGCTCTCTGGCATTAGCCGCTCGATCATCTATGGTCTTTACCATCTCTATTACATCTTTAAAAGCCATATCAACAAGAGCCTTCTTTTCTCCCTTCTGAGGTTTTATCAGTTTCACACTATGACCTGCCAGCTCCGACAGATACTGTTCAAGAAGATCCCTGTCATTAGGCATCTGAGTAAGAAGTATCTCTTTGGGGAAATTAGCAAGTCTGCTGTAATGCTGATTTAAAAATGCCGATACCAGCTCTTTGCTGTTTTCTTCCTGTGAGGCTTCCATTTCGTAAGATTCCCTTCCGACAAGTTTTCCATCCCGCACAAAGAAAAGAACCATATGAGTTTCCTCTGTACCTCTTGCCGGTATTACTATATCTATATCTTTGCTGTGCTGCATCACTACACGCTGAGTTGCTGACAGTGCTTTCGCAGCTTCAATATAATCTCTGTATACCGCTGCCTGTTCATAATCAAGCTGCTCGGCGGCCTCCTCCATAAGGCCTTTAAGCCGCATCAGTATTTTCTTGTTTTTACCGTTAAGAAAATCTTTCGCTCCTTCAACACTCTCCGCATATTTTGTTTTATCTACTCCTCCACTGCAGATCCCTCTGCACTGATTTATATGATAATTCAGGCACGGTCTGAATCCGACCGGAAAAGATGTTGCCGAACAACGTTTAAGAGCAAAACTGCTATTCAGCAGATCTACTATTTTATTGACTGCTCCCGCATCACTGTAAGGTCCGAAATATTTTCCACCGTCTTTTTTAACGATTCTGGTCTTTATCACCCTTGGGTAATCTTCATTCGTTATCTTGATATATGGATATGTTTTATCATCCCTAAGAAGAATATTATATTTAGGTCTGTGCTTCTTTATAAGATTGCACTCTAAAATCAGAGCTTCCATTTCACTGCCTACTGTAATATACTCAAACTCTGCAATCTGGCTAACCATGCTCCTCACTTTTGGCTGCATATTTTTAGCAGATTGAAAGTATTGTCTGACTCTGTTTTTTAAAGAGACTGCCTTTCCCACATAAATAATATTTCCCAGCTTATCCTTATGCATATACACTCCCGGACAATCCGGAAGATTTTTAAGATTTTCCTGTATATCAAACATATCAAATCAATTCCCGAAAGGGTTCTTCTCTTTCTGCCATTCCTTTCTTCTCATATGTCTTTCTCTTTCGGCCTTCCTTCGTTTCTTCTTTTTTCTTCTGTATCTGACCATCATAATTCTTATGATCATGAGAATTATGAGGAAAATTACGACTCCTATTATAAACGTCAAAATGTTCTCATCCGCAATACCTATATATGAAAGTATGCCTCCTTTTTCTATCCCTTCCATCGCGACAAGTTTTGCAAAGGATACAGGATCGCCATCTTCATTATAGGCTATAAGATATCCCAAAGACTGTCCCTTCTCTACAGGCGCCTTAAGAATACCGTCATTCTTTACAGTCTCGACAGTAATTCCACCGCCCTTATGATCCTTATTAAGCGTTATATCAAGATCTTCCGATAAACCTACCGCAACATGGCTTTTCTCTCCTTGCCACACTCTCAGCTCATCGAGATTCTCTTTGCCCTTAGCTGCCACATATGTGTAATATTTTGAAAAGCCATAGTCCCATAAAGCCATCACATCAGCAAACCGCTGCTCCTTCGAAGTTGAATTGAGACTCACGGCTATGAGCTCTGTATCTCCTCTCACAGCTGAACCACAGAAACAGTTTCCTGCCGTACTTGTGTAACCTGTCTTTATTCCCGTAGCGCCTTCATACTTAAATGGGCGCTCCTTTCCATTAACCTTAACGGTTTTTTTCTCTTCATAAAGACAAAGATTTGTATTTTTCATAATTCTTTCTTTTGAAAGCTCTGTCGCCGGGATCGTATATTCCTCCGTAGCTACTATTTTACGAAAGTCTTTGTTATTCATAGCTTCTCTTGATATCATGGCGATATCATAAGCTGTAGTGACATGGGCTGCGCTGCCATAAGTATTAAGTCCGCTGGCATTTGAAAAATTCGTATCCTTTGCGCCGCATCGTGCAGCTCTTTCATTCATCTTCTGGGCGAAGTTTTCCACAGATCCGCTTATCGTTATAGCCAGTGTGTCAGCCGCATCATTGGCGGATTCAAGAAGAGTTGCATATATAAGCTGCCTTACGGTCAGGACTTCACCCTTTTTAAGCTTAATATTTGTTCCTGTCTCATCTGCATTTAACGGAACCGTTACCTTCTGATCCATATCCAGAGTTTCAAGAACTACCAGTGCAGTCACGATTTTCGTTATGCTTGCCGGGTCTCTGCGTTCATATGCATTTTTGGCATAAAGGATCTCTCCGCTTCCCGCATCTATAACTATACCTGAGGTACCGTCTATAACAGGAGCATCCTCCCAGTTTATATCTGCAGATGGAGTCAGTTTGATACCCGGCCCTTGATCTGTATTATTCTTTTCGTCAGCAAAAGAAGGCGCTCCTCCCGTCAGAATAAGCGCCATCATCAATGCATATATCGTAAATTTTATTAACCTGTCTTTACTTCTTTTCAAAGAAAAAGTCTGCGAGTTCAAATCCACTGTTAAAATACATCCCTTTCTCACCTGATTTTTCGCAGAAGCATTTGCTTTCATCATATGGTTCTTCCTTGGTACTGTCATATATTACAAACGGTACCGGTGTTGCAGAATGAGTTCTCAGCGCAAGAGGCGTCCTGTGATCAGGAACTACGAGAATCCTGAAATCCTCACCTGCTTCTCTGAAATAATCTACAATAGGTTTCAAAACTTTCGTATCGATACTGTGCATACATGCTATCTTTCCTTCCTGATCCCCTTGATGGGAGCATTCATCAGGACCTTCAATATGCATATAGACAAAATCCATTCCGTTCCTGTATTCATTAACAGCTGCCTTGGCCTTACCGTCAAAATTCGTATGAAGAGTCCCTGTTGCTCCTTCCACATCCACTGAATTAAGGCCAGCACATATAGCTATTCCCTTAATCAAATCGACTGCAGAAATAGCGGTACCTTTGATCCCATATTTATCATAAAAAGATGAAAGGCTCGGCTTTTTCCCCTGTCCCCATATCCATAGTGTATTTGCAGGATTAAGGCCTCTTTCTATTCTTGATTTATTAACAGGATGATCTTTGAGGATCTCATAACTCTTCTTCATTATATCAGTAATGAACTGTGACCCCTCTCCCTTCGGAAGATGCTCTCCCACGCGCTGGGTAAGAACATCATGAGGAGGAGTCAGTTCATAGTCTGTGGAGCCATTGTGAACTATCATGCAATGTCTGTAGCTTACACCTGTATAAAACTTTATGTTTTCGTTGGAAAAAGCTTCATTTACAGCCTTAACAAGTTCATCCGCCTCTTCCGTAGTTATATCGCCGGAACTATGATCTGTTATGATAAGATCCTCATACTCCCCTTCACCCGTAAGGGTTATGATGTTGGTTCTGAACGCCACATCTGTATCAGACATATCTATACCTATGCTGGCAGCTTCGAGCGGGGATCTGCCGGTAAGATATACGGACGGATCATATCCCATAACGGAAAGATTGGCAGCATCGCTTCCCGGAGCAACCCCCGGCGGTATGGTCTTTACCATACCTACCATTCCCTTATGCGCAAGCTCATTTATGTTTTTTATATCTGCCACTTCAAGAGGCGTTCTGTTCCCCAGAGCTTCTATATTATCATCGCCGGCACCGTCCGGAACCAATATCAGATATTTCATTATTTATTCTCCTCCTGGAATTTTTTCATGAATTCTATCAACGCATCTACGCCCTCAGCCGGCATAGCATTGTATATACTGGCACGCATACCTCCAATCGATCTGTGTCCGTTAAGATTATGCATATTGTTCTTTTTGGCTTCCGCCACAAACTTCTTATCAAGCTCTGCATCACCTGTTACAAACACTACGTTCATCAGTGATCTGTCTTCTTTGGCTACCGGGCATTTGTAAAGACTGCTGCTATCTATGAAATCATACAGTTTTGCGGCCTTCTCCACATTCCTTTTGTGCATCTGTGCCACTCCGCCCATTTCCTTAATATACTTGAACACTTCCCCTGCAATATAAATGGCGAAACAGTTGGGAGTATTATATGTAGAGTCATTATCAGCATGGATCTTATAATCGAGATATGTCGGTACTGTTTCCTTAGCAAAACCTATAAGATCTTCTCTCATAATGGCTATCGCTATCCCGGAAGGTGCGATATTTTTCTGAACACCTGCATATATGAGTCCGAATCTGCTGACATCTATTTCTTCTGAAAGTATGCATGAAGACATATCTGCCACCAGAGGTATATCTCCTGTATCCGGTATATACGGATAATGAGTCCCATATATGGTGTTGTTGTATGTAATATGGACATAATCAGCATCAGCCCTGAAATCTTCTCTTTTTACCTTAGGTATATATGAAAAAGTAGATTCTTCTGACGATGCCACGATCTTTATGTCCCCGAATTTTTCCGCCTCTTTGGCAGCCTTCTTAGCCCATGTTCCGGTCACTATATAATCGGCCTTTCCCGATTTTCTTAAAAGGTTCATGGGAACCATTGCAAACTGCAAAGTACCTCCGCCTTGGATAAACATAACCTTATAGTTATCAGGAATACTCAGAATGTCTCTGAGGTTTTTTTCTGCATCTTCCAAAATAGCTTTGAATTCAGCGGATCTGTGACTCATTTCCATTACGGATTCTCCACATCCCTTATAATTTGCCAGATTCGCAGCTGCATCTTCAATCACACTGATCGGCAGCATTGATGGTCCTGCCGAAAAGTTATATGCTCTTTCGTTACTCAATTTGGTCACCTCCACTTTATATAAATCATTATCAATTTGAGTATATTCAAAAATACCTATAATAGATTATATTATATCACTTTACTAAGCTGTAGTAAAGAACATGTATATACCCGGTCGATATAATTAATAGTCTTCTGCATTTTCATAAGAAAAGAACCGCAGCGGCAATCGCCGCAGCGGTTCTTCTCTGAAGGTAATGTTATCAACATCGGAAGAATCTATGACTGACTGTACTTAGATAACAGTCTCTTTCCATTTATAAGGATAACCTGTAGCCATCATTCTGTCTATGAACATATCCGGGTCAAGCTGATCAGCAAATATGATTCCCTTTTCCATATCACAGCTTCCAAGAAGCAAGGTTCCTACTGCCAGAGGCAGGGCGACATATACAAGAGCTGTTCCGTAAAGCTTTACAAGTTCAGGTCCCGGAGCATTCATCTTAGGACAGTTTGCTCTGTATGTAACAGTCTTGCCATCTTTCTTCCCCGATACTTCAACAATAAGTTCTATGAAAGCTGTTTTATCTGCATATTCAAGAGCTTCTTCTGATTCTGCAAATATATTGTTTGCAGGAGGCGGAACAAGGCTGCTTACAACATCTATAGGTTTCACCTTAACTCCGCCCACTTCTATCTCTTCCTGCGAGCACAAGCCTATGGCATAGAAGATAGCCGGCTGGTACATCATATAATATTTGAAGTCAACAT
>OLOZ01002319.1_pt1 | contig 10992 bp, 10 predicted proteins | sample 1673021 | NCBI WGS metagenome assembly OLOZ01 (sample SAMEA3136747, study PRJEB25190) | human gut metagenome | biome: human gut; feature: human-associated habitat; material: faeces | place: Austria | collected 2013
GGAGCGTCGCACATCGTGGTGGGCCGGCCCATCACCGAGGCGGACGATCCCGTGGCGGCCTTCGAGGCCATCGCCGCGGAATTGGAGTAGCTCCAAAGCGTTTTATCCCTGAATAAGGCCCGTGTATAGCCGATAATTGGGGAAAAATGCCGCATTTATTGATTCCGAGTAAATTAGTTGTTGATTCCTCATCAATGCGTGGTACTATGCCCTCAGCCCGAACTGGAAGGAGAACAGAAATGGCAATTCCCCAACTCAGCCCCGAGGCCCGCGCTGAAGCGCTTGAAAAGGCAAAGGCCGCCCGCATCAAGCGGGCGGAGGTACGAGAAGAGCTGAAGACGGGCAAGCTCACCGTCGCTCAGGTTCTCGATATGCGCGACGACCCTGTCGTGGGCCGTATGAAGATTTCCACGCTCATCGAGACGCTGCCCGGGTACGGCAAGGCCAAGGCCGAGCGCATCATGAAGGAGCTGCAGATCGCCGAGAGCCGCCGCATCCGCGGTATCGGCGAGCGTCAGCGCGAGGCTCTGCTTGCGCGCCTGTCCAAGTAGAACGTCAACGTCACAAAGGAATTCATGAGACACGGAAACCTCTTCGTCGTAAGCGGTCCGTCCGGGACCGGCAAGGGAACTCTCATCGCGCGTCTTCTCGAGGAAGTGCCCGACGCTTGGTTGTCCGTCTCCGCCACCACAAGGCGCCCTCGTCCCGGTGAGGAGGAGGGCGTCAGCTATTACTTCCTCACGAAGGAGGAGTTCTTAAGCCTGGCGGAGGAGGGCGGCTTTCTGGAATGGGCCGAGTACTCCGGCAACTGCTACGGCACCCCGCGCGCCTCGGTGGAGCGCGAGATGGCGGCGGGACGCCAGGTCATCCTCGAGATCGAGGTTCAAGGGGCACTCCAGGTGCGCGAGAAGATGCCCGAGGCGCACCTCGTGTTCATCGAGCCCCCCTCGCTCGAGGAGCTGGAGCGGCGCCTGCGCGGGCGCGGCACCGAGACCGATGACGTGGTGGATATGCGCATGCGCACCGCTCTGGTGGAACTTTCCCAGAAAATGGAGTATGATTATCGGCTTGTGAACGACGATTTGGACGAGGCCACTCGCCAGCTCGTCGCTTACGTCAACGAAATCGCCGAGCAACAGTAAGAGGATATCCGCCCTATGAGCATTATCGAACCGAAGATCGACGTCCTGCTTGACCGCACCGACAACGACCGTTTTCTTCTGTGCGCGCTGGCTTCCAAGCGTGCGCACGACATCAACGACATGATGCGCGGCCAGCGCGATCGCGCCATCCAGCTGCAGACGGCCGTGGAAATCGCCCGTGCCGCCGATACGAAGCCCTTGTCCATGGCCTTCAACGAGATCGCCCGTGGCGAGGTTTCGTACGATCCTGAGTCGATCGACGTGAAAAACCACTAAATGGAAGAGTTCCAGAGAATCATTCTCGTGCATTATCACGAGATCGGGCTCAAGGGACGCAACCGCGGAGTATTCGAGAAGCGCCTTCAGAAGAACCTGGAGGCGCTTCTTGGCGCGTATCCCGTTGTCACCATCCACCGCATCTCCGGACGCCTGCTCGTCTTCTTGCGGGAGGGAACCACGCTTGAGGTAGCGAACCAGTGCACCGATGCCATTCTGGGCGTGCCCGGCGTGGCCCGCGCATCCTGTGGCTTCAAGTGCGATCTGGACATCGAGGTCATGGGGCGCGCCGCTTGCATCGCCCTGGCCGAGGCAGAGCCCTTCTCCACCTTCAAGGTGTCCGCGCGGCGCAACCACACGGTGTTCCCCATCGACTCCATGCAGATGAACCGAGACATCGGGGAGGTGCTCTGCGAGCGGTTCCCCGAGAAGCGGGTGCAGATGAAGGGCCAGGACGTCACCGTGGGCGTCGAGGCCGTGGAGGGCACCGCCTACGTGTACGCGCGGTCCGTCCGCGGGATCGGCGGCCTGCCCGTGGGTTCGTCGGGCAAGGTGGTGTGCCTTCTGTCCTCGGGCATCGACTCGCCCGTGGCCACCTGGCGCATGGCCCGGCGCGGCGCCGTGCCCATCGGCGTGCACTTCTCGGGACGCCCCCAGACCTCCGACGCCTCGGAGTACCTGGTGGATGACATCGCGCACGTGCTCGAGCGCACCGGCTGCATCGGGCGCGTCTACGTGGTGCCCTTCGGCGACTACCAGCGCGAGATATCCCTCTCCTGCCCGCCCTCTCTGCGGGTCATCCTGTACCGGCGCCTCATGTTCCGCGTGGCCGAGGAGCTGGCGCGGCGCGAGGGGGCCGGCGCGCTGGTGACCGGGGAGAGCCTGGGGCAGGTGGCCTCGCAGACCCTGGACAACATCCGCGCCACGAACGACGCGGTGGAGCTGCCGGTGCTGCGGCCGCTCATCGGCTCGGACAAGCTGGAGATCATCGAGGCGGCGCAAGAGCTGGGCACCTTCGAGATCTCGTCCATGGACGCGCCGGACTGCTGCACGCTGTTCATGCCGCGCAACCCCGAGACCCACGCGAAACTGGAGGCGGTGCGCGAGGCCGAGGCCGCTTTCCCTGTGGAGGAATGGGTGACCGCCCTCGCCGATGCGGCCGAGCCCCATGACTATGCCTGCCCGGCCTACAAGCCGCCCAGCAAATCCCGACGATAGAGAGCTTCGGATTTCCGTGTCTCAATCGCGCTTCTCCGTAGGGGGCGACCTTGGTCGCCCCTTTTTTTGTCACGCGCCTCTGTTCCACTCGCGAGGGCAGACCAAGGTCTGCCCCTACGGATGGTACCGAGGGATGAGGATTGGGACAGAGGCGGGACGCGACCACGGTCGGCGCGGGGAACGGATCGAGACATTCCCGCGTCATAAATACGGTCGTGTGCTCGTATCCTTTTTCCAATTCGGGAGAAGGAGGAGATCATGGCCTTTCAAGATCGTGCGGAATCACTCGCGGAGAGATTGCATCTGGGTCGCGTGCCCCGGTCGGTCTTCGTCGCTGTGGCATTGGCGCTGGTGCTCATGATCGTACTCGCAGGGTACGCCTTCTGCGCTTCGCTCAGCGGCGGATTCGAGGTGAGGGCGCAGGATGCGGCCTCGGCGAGCGTCTCGGGGGACGCTGGCAACGAAGCGGTGCAAGCCGTCGAAGGCGAGGAGGGTGACGCCGAGAAGGCCGCGTCGGGCCAAAGCGTCGAGAACGTGGTGCTCCCCTCGAGCGGCGATGGGACGGGGCAGCTGTGCATTCACGTCGACGGGTGCGTGGCATCGCCCGGCGTCTACTATCTGCCCGCAGGCAGCCGGGTGATCGATGCGGTGACGGCGGCCGGCGGCGCCACCGAAAAGGCGCGGACCGATGCGGTGAACTTGGCCCAGGAGCTGCAGGACGGCCAGCAGATCGTCATCCCCTCCCGCAGCGAGAGCCAGGCGACTCCCTCCGATGGGGGCGCCGTGACAGCTTCCGGCGGCGCGCAGGGCTCTGGGGAAGGCGCGTCCTCCTCAGGGGCTGACGGGATGGTCAACATCAACACGGCCACGGCCGAGGAATTCGAAACGCTCAAGGGCATCGGCGCGGCGACGGCGGAGAAGATCGTGGCCGACCGCGAGGCGAACGGGCCGTTTTCGTCCATCGACGATTTGACGCGGGTCTCCGGCATCGGCGAGAAGAAGCTCGCGGCCATGCGGGATCGGCTCTGCCTGTGACGGGCGATCTCGACAGCAGGCCGCCGCGCCCCTTTCTGCCGCCCCTGCTGGTGGCAGGGCTCGTCCTGTGGGCTGCAACGGCGCTGATTTGGCCGACCCTGCGCCTTGCGCCCACCGCGGCCCTTCCCGTACTGGGGATGCTTGCGCTGGGCGCTGCCGTGTGGCTGGCATCCCATGCCTTGCGCGCGGCCCGAGGCGGCGGTTTCTCGCTCGGCGCTCTGGCGGCGCTCTCCCTCGCCGCTGCCGTGGCTCTCTGCTCCTTTTGGGGCGGCGCTCTTCGCGGCTCTATGGCCTACGCAGAGGCGCAGGGAGGCGATTCGGCGCCGGCGACCTGGCACGCCGAGCTCACCGAGGATGCCCGTCGCGGAGATTTCGGATGGCACGCCGAGGCGCGGCTTCGTGGCGCAGATGGCCGCGTGCTACGGGTGCGGCTTAACCTGCCCGAGGATGCGGCGCTGCTGCAAGGGCAGTCTATGACGGTATCCGGAACGCTCAAGCCGCCCGCAGAGGCAGTGGCAGCATACTACTGGGACACCGGGCTGGCCGGCTCTCTCACCGCGAGCGAAAGCGCGTTTGTCTCGGAAGAAGCAGCGCTCGATAGCGCCCCCTTTGTCCATCTGCGGCGATGCGCCCTGGATCTCATCGCCGCGTGCGGGGGAGACAATGCGCCGCTTCTACAGGCTCTTGTGTGCGGTTGGCGGCCGGCCATCGAGGAATCGGGGCTCTACGATTGCTTCAAGGCCGTGGGGCTGGCCCATCTCGTGGCGGTATCGGGGGCGCACCTCTCCATTGTGGTTCTGTTCGTTGCGGGAGGATTGAAGCTGCTGCGGCTCGGCCGCAAAGCGACGACGGTGGCCTGCGCCCTGTTTCTTGTCGGCTACGTCGCGTTCACCGGGATGCCGGTATCGGCACTGCGAGCGGCGGTCATGGCCGCGACGGGACTGTTCGCGCTCTGGGCCAACCGCCGTAATTCGGCGCTCAGCGCGTTGGGGCTGTGCCTTCTGCTTTTCGTGGGGGCGGATCCAGCCTGCGCCCTTTCGGCCTCCTTCGCCTTGTCGGCGGGATCCACCCTGGGAATCGTTCTATTCGCACCGCTGCTGTCCTCGGCCTTCGCGGGGCTCCCTCGATTGAAGAAGGTCGTGGGCGATCCCCTCGCCCTCACCGGCTCCTCGGCCCTGGCGACGCAGCCCTATGCGGCGGCGCTCTTCTCTCAACTGCCGCTCCTGTCGCCGTTGGCCAACCTGGTAGCGGGGCCGCTGTTTTCCTTGGCGTGCCTCGTCGGGTTCGTCGCCGTACTGCTCGCATGCCTTGCCCCCGCTGCGGCACCGGGGCTCATCGGCGCGGCGGCCCTGGCATGCGCCCCGCTCTCGGCCGTCGTTAACGCCCTCGCTTCGCTACAGGGCTCCTGCGTGCCCATCGATGCCGCGCCTCTGGCGGCGGCCGTGCTTTCCGGCGCACTCTGCATCGGGTTGTGGGCCTGGTGGCCGCGAGTGAGCACCGGGGGGCTGTCGGGGACGGCGGCCGCGGCCGTTTTGGCGCTTTTCGTGCTGCGCCTTCCCCTCGGCATGCCCACCGATGCCATCGTCATGCTGGACGTGGGCCAGGGGGACGCGTTTCTCGTGCGAAGCGGCGCGAGCGCGCTGCTCATCGACACCGGCAACCAGGATTCCCTGCTCAAGGCCGCCCTGGCGCGCCAGCGAGTGGGCCGCCTCGACGCTGTGGCCGTCACCCACAGCGACGACGACCACTGCGGATCGCTTTCCGTGCTCGGGGATGTGGCTCCCGCATCGGCGCTGCTGGTGCCCGAGGGACTTCCCGCCTGCTCTTGCAAAGCATGCTCGGAGCTCATGGCCGCAGCGCGGACAGAGGGACTCGCCGACGCCCTCGTCGAGCTGTCGCCGGGCGATACGGTGCGCTGCGGCAAATTCTCGATAACGGTGCTCTGGCCCGAGCGATTGGCCGACGGCGGCGGCAACGCCGACAGCCTCTGCCTGCTCGCCTCCTGGGACGGCGATGGCGACGGGGCGGCGGAGTGGACGGCCCTGTTCACCGGCGACGCCGAGGCCGAGCAGCTGGATCAGCTGACCGACAAGCTGCCCGCAAGCGGGGGGGAGGTACTGAAGGTGGGCCACCACGGCTCGAAAAAAAGCCTCGATGCCTCTTTGGCGGAGCGCCTGTCTCCCAAGGTGGCGCTCATCGGCGTCGGCGAGGCCAACCGCTACGGTCACCCTTCGCAAAACACGCTGGACTTCCTTGAGAAAACCGGGTGCGCCACCTACCGCAGCGACGAGTCGGGAGATGTGGTCGTGGCGTTTTCCGAAGATACGCTCACGGTCTCCACCCAAAGGTAGGGGATGCAGTAGCGATGGGGTACAATGGGGCCATGAGCGACAGCCAACATACCGATCTCCTTCCCGCCTATTTGGCCGTGGGCGAGGACGCCCTCAAGCGCGAGGCGGTCATCGCCCGCCTCAAGGCGCGCTTGGCCACGATGGGCGATTTGTCCTTCAACTCCGACGAGTTCGATGGGGAGGTGGCCGAGGGCGCCGCCATCGCAGCCGCCTGCAACACCATGCCCTTCGCAAGTCCCGTGCGCCTCGTCTACGTGCGCAACGCCGACAAGCTGAAAAAGGCCGACGCCGAGGAGCTCGTCAACTACCTCAAGGCTCCCAGCGCCACCACGGTGCTCGCCTGCGAGGCGGAGAAGCTCGCCAAGAACACGCGGCTGTACAAGGCGCTCGCCGCCGCGGGCCCCAAGGCCGTCATCGACTGCGCCCCGCCCAAGAGCTGGGAGCTGCCCAAGCGCGTCCGCGCCATGGCTTGCACTCACGGCATCACGCTTACCGAGGGGGCGGCCTCGGCTCTGGTGGAGCTCGTGGGCGAGAACACCGTGCACCTTGACAACGAGCTGAAGAAGATCGCCCTGGCTCACGGCACGGCCGATGGGGTGGGGGAGCGCGAGGTGCGCGCGCTCGTGGCCCGCACCTCCGAGGTGAAGCCATGGGATTTCACGGCGGCCTTCGCCGAGCGCAACCTCGGTAAATGCCTCGCCCTCAGAGCGAAGATGGAGAGCGCCTCGCCCCATGTGCTCATCGCCCTGTGCACCACGCGCCTTCGCGAGCTCATGGCGGCCCAGTCCATGGCCCGTCGCGGCAACCCGCGCGGTCTCGCCAAAGCCCTCGGCGCGCCCGACTGGCGCGTGAAGAACCATGTCAACTGGGCCCGCGGCTTCACTGCCGCCGAACTGCGGCGCGCCATCATCTCTTCGCGTGAAGAACCACGGCGCGTGGGCGCGCCAATGGCGTCCCGAGGAGCTGCGCCGGGCGCTCGCCTCCTCCCGCGACGCCGAGCAGGCCATGAAGAGCGGCAGCGATCCCGACGAGGTCTTCTACCGCTGGCTCGTGGAAACCCTCAAGCGCTAGCTAGCCGTCCCCGGCGCCAAGGCCAGGTTCTTGCGGTCGTAGGGCATGCGGAAGTAGTACTCGTGGCCGCAGATTCCCTGCAGGATGCGTCCCTCGCGCACGAGGTAGATGAGGTGCGCCAGCGTCTCGCCCATGGAGAAGTACTTCTGATCGAGCGGCCAGCTCTTCCAATCGGGGTAGCGCCACGTGGCATGCTGGGAAATCTGAACAATGTCGTCGTGGCCGCCGGCCACCAGCTCGTAGATCTCCTCCAGGCGCTTGTGGTGGTGCTCGATGAGGAAGTCGACCCGCTCGCGCATGCCGGTGAACGGCTTGCCGTGGGCCGGGAGCACCAGGTCCACATCGTAGCCGCCCACCTTCTCGAGACTTTCCAGAAACTCCGCCAGGGCGTTGTAGGCCGGAAACCACGAGGAAACCGACGGTGTGATGCGCTCCAGCACATGATCGCCGGAGAGGAGGATTTTGTGCGCCGCCTCGTAGAGGCAGATGTGCCAAGGGTCGTGGCCCGGCGTCTCGATCACCTCGAACTCGAACTCGCCGACCTTGAGGCAGTCGCCGTCGGCCAGATAAGTCATGACCGGGTAGGTGGAAAGCGGCAGAAGCTCCGCCGACACGTGCAGCCGCGGCCCCTTCTCGTCGAAGGTCAGGTCACGCTGCTGCTCCAAGGTGGCCGCCTGCAAGAGCAGCGGGCCGTAGACGTTGTCCTCTATCTCCATGAGGTTCTTCACCTCCTGGAACGAGTGAAGGTTCGCGAGCACCGGCATGCCCTCGCGCCAAATGCGGTCGAGGTTGCCCGTGTGATCGGGGTGCGAATGGGTGAGCACCACCTGCACCTTGTCCCAAGAGCGGCCGAGGGCGGCCAGGGCGTCGTCGAGCGCCTGCTCGCAGTCAGGGTGGTTGAAACCCACGTCCACGATGGTGGTGGTGCCGTCGTCGTCCAGAATGAAGTAGGAGTTGAGGGCGCGCAGCGGATTGTGGGGAAGGGGCACGCGCACCAGGTAGAGATTGGGGTAGATGAGCACCGGCTTGCCGAAATCGGCATTGCGGGCCGTCTCCGCCGCCAGCACCGCGCCCTCGTCGGGCGTAATGCGCCCACGCTCGCGGGCTCCGATCGTCTCTGCCATGCTGGTTCCTTCCGCGCTGGACCCTCATCGGGCGGTTTCGTATCTCGTTTCCCATTGTAAATAAAGGCCGCGTTCATGCAACAGTGGTCATCGACCTGTAGACAGGTTGATCCGTAGGGGGCGACCTTGGTCGCCCCTCATCAAGTGGGATGTTCGCGCTTGAGGAGGGCAGACCAAGGTCTGCCCCTACGGGATCGATCTGCGCGGTGGTTCCGCGCAAACAAAAAGCGCCGCCCCGGATGGGACGGCGCTTCGGATCGCGAAGTCTGCGGGTCGCGCAGGCTACTCGGCGGCCTCCTCGGCCGAAGCCTCCTCAGCCTCGGCGGCAGCGGCCTCAGCCTCGGCCTTGGCGGCCTCCTCGGCCTCCTTGGCCTTGCGCTCGGCGGCCTTCTTCTCCTCCTTCAGCTGCTTCTCGCGGCGCTTCGCCTTCTCCTCGGAAGCGGCGGCCATGGCGGCCTTGCGGGCGGCCTTGGCCTCGGCCTTCTTGGAGCCGGTCTTCTGCGGCTTCGGCGCCGGCTTCTCGTAGGCGGCGATATCCTCGGCGGTCACCACGGTGTTGGCCAGGCGCATGATGCCGCTCTTGCGGTTGGCGGCCTGGTTCTTGTGGATGACGCCCTTGGAGGCGGCCTTGTCCATCAGACGGCAGGCCTCGCAGGCGAAGGCGTAGGCGTCCTTGCCGTTGCCCTCGGCCACGGCGTCCTTGACGTGACGGACGGCGGTCTTCAGCTCGGACTTGACCGCGCGGTTGCGCATGCGAGCTTTCTCGGCGGTCAGGATACGCTTCTTCTGACTTTTAATGTTTGCCACAGTTCTTTCCTCCAGTTGCATTGGGGTGTAACGAACAGACGAACCTGTTCGCTTCGCGGCCTTTTTGCCGCATGCTTGCACGTATGTACGCCCTCATCGGCAGCACCGAATCACCGGGCGCGACGGGCATGTGGACAAGGCCCGCATGGCGCACAAGCGACGATATACTTTATATGAAACAACCCCCCACGTCAAAGGGAAGTTTTGCAATTGGAGGAAATTCCCAGATATTCTGCATCAGGCACGAAGCGTATCGAGCAGCCACCGAAGAAACGTCTCATCCGGATCCGATCCGGTTTTCATCATACGCTCGCATTCGCGAACGCTTGAGAACGCATGGCGCAGCTCGGAGGGTTTCCATCGCCTGGCCCAGCCCATGTGGTTTTTCACGCGCCACTCGGGCACTTTCAACTGGGTCGCAAGGGCTTTCGTCCCGCTTTGCCCGCGGGCCGCGAGCGAATGCGCCGTCACAAGCTCGCGCAAGCGCGTCGCGCACATGCCGACGAGCGCATAAGGAGACGCGCTGTCCATCTTCGACAGAAGGTCTACACAAAGCCGCATGTCGCGGGCGGCAAAAGCGTCCACAAACTCCCACGGCTTCACCTCGGCGGTGCGGCTCACCATGGCATCGACCTCGGCTACGCCAAGGGGCCGTCCTCCCGTATGGGAGAGGGCGAGCTTTTTCAGCTCGGCATCCAGATGAACCGTATTCTCCCCTACCAGCTCGATCAAGTGCTGCGCCGCCGCGTCGTCGAGCGTGATACCGTGCGTGACCGCCATGGCGCGAACGGTCTTGGGAAGCTCGTATTTCTTCATCGGCGCGCAGTCGATAACCGCCTTCTTGCCCACGGCGGCAACAGCCTTGTACAGGCGTGTATTCTTCGCGAGCTTACGAGCCACAAGGCACAGCACCGTGCTTGGTGACGGCTCGGAAAGATACGTCACCAAGGCTTCGGCGTCGGATTTCTTCAGGGCATCGGCCGCATGGACCACCACGAGGCGGACATCGCTCGCGAAGGGAACGGTATTGCAGGCAGAGACGATGTCATCGCCCGAGGCCGACTCCCCGTGGAAGACGTCGTGGTTGAAATCGATATCCCCCAATTTCGCAATGCGGGCATGAAGACGCTTCAGCACGGTCTCGCGCTTGAGTTCATCTTCTCCGTTGATGAGGTATGCGGGCAAAAGAGCATTAGTGTCAGTCATAGGCACAGTATAGCGCAGGTCGCCTCAGGGCTTCTGAGCGAACACCGAAACCCTATCGCCCTCGAACCGACAGGTTACGTCCCCCTGCGTGTCGGTGCGAAACACCCTTGCGCCTGATTCTTCGAATTCGCTCAAAGCCTCCTTAGAAGGATGCCCGTACCGGTTGCCTTTGCCTGCGCTTATAAGCACGACCTGAGCTCCGGTTCTTTCCGCAAATCCTTCCATGATGGCCCGCCTTGAACACCTCCACCGCACCGATATGCGCCTCGTCCATCATCGAGCGCACCTGGACGGCCTCGGCATCGCCCGTTAAAAGGACGCTCGATTCGGGGCTGCCGTCCGCCTGGGCGTCAAACGACACCAAAAGGCAGAGGCTGTCCGCATTGCCTCCTTCCTCCTCAAACGAATACGGCCAGACGACCGTGCACGTGAATTTCCCCACGCGCACCGTATCGCCCACGCTCACGCCCCGCACGCGCCCGTCCCCAACGGCATCTTGAGCAGCCGACAACAGCTGCACGCAGTCGTCGCAGCCGCAGACGAAGGTTTCGGAGGAAAGCAGCACGTCTCCGGCGATATTCGCGGACAAAACGCCGAGGCAGCCGCAGTGGTCGTCGTCGTGATGACTGATAGCGACGCCGTCAAGAGACGAGACCCCGTGCCGCGCAAGCGCCGAGAGCATCTTCTGCTCCTGGTTTCCCGTATCCACCAGCAAGCTCGCTCCTTCGCTTCGTATCAAAAACGCATCCCCCTGCCCCACAT
>OLOZ01002326.1_pt1 | contig 10950 bp, 7 predicted proteins | sample 1673021 | NCBI WGS metagenome assembly OLOZ01 (sample SAMEA3136747, study PRJEB25190) | human gut metagenome | biome: human gut; feature: human-associated habitat; material: faeces | place: Austria | collected 2013
CTGCCGGAGCGGTGCTTAAGCCGCAAGGCGGGAATTGTGCGGTGTTGCCATAGGAAAATGTGGTTAGTGCTTGTGACTAAATTTGAAAGGCAGCAATCATAAAGCAGTAAAAGCATGCAGGATGCGAAAAATCAATTCCCTTGCGCATAACGCTTATTTCAGCGTTCCATCCAGTACCTGCTGATAATACCATGGCTTGGGTGCGCGGAACACCTTGCCAGCCAAAGCGGCAAACTGTGGGTCGCTGATCTTTTTGGGAAACGCCAGCTCCCAGGCGCACAGAGCCTGATATTTCAGCTTCAGCTCCCGGTTGGCGGCATTGTTGCCATACTTGGAATCGCCCAAAATCGGGCAGCCAATGCTGGCTAGATGAGCGCGGATCTGGTGGGTGCGGCCCGTTACCAGCTCCACCCGTAATAGCGCCAAACGTCCGCTGACGGCAATGGTATCATATGCGGTAATGATCTCTTTTGCACCGGATTTCGGCTCGTCCAGAATGCGCACAATGCCATGCACAGAATCTTTCGTTAAAAAGCTGTGCAGCGTGGCAGCGGGTGGTACCGGACGGCCAAAGGTTACGCACAGGTAAGTTTTGCGAATCAACCGCTCTTTGATGGCGTTTACCAAAAATTCTTCCGCCGCCGCGGTCTTTGCCAGCAGCACAAGGCCGCTGGTGCCGGTGTCCAGCCGGTGGCACAGGCGCGGCTCATGGGCGGCGTCCCACCGCTTTTCCTCATACAGGCGGCGCAGTACGCGGTTCAGCAGGGTGTCAGCTTCGTCGCCATCCACCGGGATACCCGCGGGCTTGTTGGCCACGATCAAATCATCGTTTTCATAAATAAATTCCGCGGGGGCGCGTGCCTGCAAAAACTCCGGCCCCTCCTGGGAGGTCAGTCCAAGCTGGTCGTCCAGCAGGTAAACGCGGATCACATCGCCGTTCTGCACACGGGTGGCAAGGGGCTGCTTTTTGCCGTTCAGCTTAATTTTGTTTTCCCGCAGCGCCTTGTTCAGCCGCCCCAGCCCCAGGGCAGGGAACTGCTCCATCAGGTATTTGTCCAGCCGCACGGGCAAAAGGCTTTTTACATGTAGTTCCTGCATTATTTACTCTCCAATTCTTTATCCCACAAAACGGTCGCGTCCGGGATATCCAGTGTCACCATCAGCCAGCCTGCATCGTGGTCGTCAATCGTTTTAATTGTGTATTCTTTCCCATCGGCGCACAGCACACTGGCATGTTCCAGCTTGCGGCGCACAAAGGGGGAATCTGCAAAGCATACCGTCTGTTTCGTTTCGTCCAGCACACCGCGGTTCCACAGGGCGTCAGTGTAATCCGCAAGGCGCAGGGGATAATTTTCGTCATAGGGGGTGCACAGCGCATCAAAGTTCTGCCCCTGCAGCCCCGGCGCAATCACATACCAGCTGCATGTGCCGTCCGTACTCGTTACCTTGCCGCACCAGGCATTGTCCTTCACCGGTTCCACGGCCGGCAAAAAGGCACCTTCCTCTGCAAACAGGTACAGCGTATCCTCCCGCACGGTTCCGTCGGCAAGTTCCGCCAGCAGCGTTTCCCGTTGGGCGACCAGTGCCGTTTCATCATAGCGGGCGGCAAACGGGTCGTTGGTCGCCATGCCGTTGTCCGCGGCAAACAGGGCTAGATGCAACGCGTCATCTTGAATTTCATCCATCGAGACAACCGCCGTATACTGCTGCGCTGCCTGCCAGAAATCGCTCTCCATCTCGGTGGGGAACGCATCGGTCTGCATGGCCTGCTGCATTGCCGCACTGCGCTGCACCATGCCGGGGCTTACATCCCAAACCTGTACCACAGCCAGTAGGGCAGCACCCGCCAGCAGCCAGCGGCCTTTCAGCCGGGCAAGGCCCACAAGGGTTAGCAACATCAGCAGGTAATAGATTGGCCAGAACAGCCGCCCACTGGAACGGAAGATGGAAAACAGTTTGATCAGCGAAGCGGGCAGTGGCAGCGTGGCAAGCGTTGCGCCGTTTGCGGTAATCACATTGCTGATGGCAAACACCGTTAAAACCGCGCAGCAGCAGGCCAATGCCCAGTGGCGGCGCAGCATGCCGCCCAGTTGCCGCCGCAGCAAAACCACCGCAATGGGCAGGGCAATCAGCACGCCCAGCCCCAGGTAGGCAAAGGCATCATAATTGCCGTAAACCTGGTTCTGTGCGGGCAGCACCCGGCTGTACAGCACGCCGTTTACCCCCACAGGGTTCCACAGCGCATTCAGGTTCATGCAAAAATAGCCATACAATGCCTGCCCGCCGCTGGAAGCACTGCCGTATAGCAGCCCCAGTGCCCAGCCCAGCAGTGCCGTGCCGCCAAAGTTGGCGGCAAGGTACAGGCCGGGCCCCGCAAGCTGGCGGTTGTGCAGTGCATATTCCAGCAGCAGCGCCAGCGTGATGGCATAGGTCATCGGCAGAAAGTAGGGGTGGATGCCTACTGCCAGCACGTTCAGCGCAAACAGCCCGCGGGAGGCATACTGCCCTTTGCGCCGTGCAGCAAAATAAAAATAGAGTGCAGCCAGCACAAAAAACTGTGCCCCCAGCGAGGTATGCCGGAACACACGCTCAAACAAAACCGGGCTGGTAACAAACAGCAGGTCCGCCGCAAGCGGTGCCGCGCACCCCGGCAGGAGCAGCCCTGCCAGCAGCGCGCCAAACCCGCCCTGCAACGCAAAGCAGACCAGCGTGAACCACCCCATATACTCGAACGTTCCGCCCACAAGGTTGGCAACCGGCTTTAACAGGGCAGCCACCAGCGGGATAGAGTCGGTATAAGCAACGCTCAGCCCATCCGGGTAGTTGATGCCGCGGGCAATGCAAAGCGGCCAGCCAGCGGAGCTTTGGCGGTAAAACAGCCACCCGGCATAATGCTGCTGGATGTCCTTTTCAATATACCCACCGCGGCAAAAGGCATCGTTGGTTACATCCAGTGTGCTGACCCCGAACACCAGCACAAACACCAGTACCCCCAGCAGGGCACCGCCGAGAAACAACCGCCCATTGCGGGTAAGTTTTGGTAAAGTTGAATTTTTTGCCAGTAGTAACACATCCTTTGGGGCAAAGAAATAAAATTTGAAAGCTGATATAAGCTAAGGCAATACCGCATAATTCTAAGTGCCGATACGGCAAGCGAGGTGCGGCAGATGCTAAGCCAAAAGCGCAGATAATACTGGATGTCTTATCGAGCATTTTGGCAACGCAGATGCCGTGCCGCAGCTGCCGGAGCGGTGCTTAAGCCGCAAGGCGGGAATTGTGCGGTGTTGCCCTAAATATCAAACAATAAAACAACTTTATTATAATATACACGCAGTAAAATATCAACGCAAACCATGCCATTTCTGCCCCATGCCGGGCATGGCAGCAATCCACCGTGGGCGAAAAACACCTTGCATCCCGCCGCAACAGTGGATATAATGTAAAATTATACAAAATAATAAAGTTTCATGCCGCTGCGGTGGCCGGAAAAGGGGTACAGGAAAAATGAATTTTGTTTTTATTTCACCGCATTTCCCGGAAAATTACTGGAATTTTTGTGACCGCCTGCGTGCCAATGGCGTAAATGTGCTTGGCATTGGCGATGCCCCTTACGAAACGCTGCCCGCCCTGCTCAAAAGCGCACTGACCGAGTATTACCGTGTGGACAACATGGAAAACTATGATGAAATGCTGCGCGCCATGGGCTTTTTCACTTTCAAGTATGGCAAGATCGACTGGGTAGAAAGCAACAATGAATATTGGCTGGAACAGGATGCCCGCCTGCGGACAGATTTTAATATCACCACCGGTATTAAATCCGCTGAGATCGAAAAGTTTAAGCGCAAATCCGTGATGAAAACCTACTACCAGAAAGCCGGTATCCCCACCGCCCGCTGGTGTGTGACGGCAGATGTAACGGAGGCCCAGGCTTTCGCCAAAACTGTCGGCTGGCCCGTCATTGCCAAGCCAGATAACGGCGTGGGGGCAAACGGCACCCATAAGTTCAAGAATAAAACCGAGTTGAACAGATTTTTCCAGCAGGAGGGCCCCAATGCGGCCAACTATATCCTGGAAGAATTTGTGGATGGTGAGATCGTGACCTTTGACGGCGTGGCCGATGCCAATGCCGAGCCGATCTATGCCGCCAGCCATGTTACGCCGGACAGCATCATGGAGATTGCCCATGGCAAAAAGCCGATGTGGTACTATGTTGCACCGGAAATCAGCCCCGAACTGCGCAAAATGGGCGAAGCTGCCTTGAAAGCCTTTGATGCCAAAAGCCGCTTTTTCCATCTGGAATTCTTCCGCCTGAAAACCGCCAAGCCCAGTCTGGGCAATGCGGGGGATATCCTGGGGCTGGAAGTCAACATGCGCCCGGCTGGCGGCTATACGGTGGATATGCTCAACTATGCCGGCGGGCTGGACCTGTACCAGATTTGGGCCGATATGGTGGCATTCGGCGCTGCGCACCATCCGCTGGCGCGTTACCACCGCTACTGCTGCTGTGCGGGCCGCCACGATGAACTGCGCTACCGCATGCCGCATGAGGAGCTGCTGAAAAAGTACCGCTCCTGCCTGAACGCGGCTCCGCGCCTGCCGGAAGTTCTGGCCCGCGAAATGGGGGACCAGCTGTACATTGCCAGCTTTGAGGACGAAGCCGCCATGCAGGCGTTCCGCCGCGATGCCCTGGCCCGCCCGCGCGAATAACAGCAGGCAAAAATGGAGCGGACAAATCGGACAAAATCGAACATCTTGTGAATTTTATCCGCACAAATTGTAACATCTTGTAGTAAGCACTTGCTATTTACAGCCAAACCAGATACAATATATTCTGTATTTTTGGAGCCAGAAATAAGAGCTGCTACCCCCGTGAAGGGCAAAGCGGTTCCGATTGGGCAGAAGGAGCACCGCGGTGGAACAGGTATTTTTCATCAACCCCGTTGCAGGAAAACGGGATGCAAGCGCAGAGCTTGTGCCCCGGATCCAGGCGGCGGCCCGCCAGCTCCAGCTGCCCCAGCCTCAAATTGTTGTCACACAGTATGCCGGTTAGGCTCGCGAAGCAGCCCGCCGGTATGCGGCATCCGGTACCCCGGTGGCGCTGTATGCCTGCGGTGGAGATGGAACGCTGAACGAGCTGGTTCAGGGCGCGGCAGGCAGCGCGAGTGTAGCGGTCGGCTGTGTGCCCTGCGGCAGCGGGAACGACTATGTGCGCAACTTCGGCGCGGCGGGTCAAGCGCCTTTTTTAGATTTTGCCGCCCAGCTGCAGGCACAGCCCTGCCGGGTGGACCTGCTGCAAACATCCCTTGGTATCGGAATCGATATCTGCGCCGCCGGGCTGGACGCTCAGGTGGCATATGGCATCCCAAAATTCCGGCGGCTGCCGGGATGCGGGGGAACAGCAGCCTATACGCTCTCGATTCTACAGGCTATGCTCAGCCGCTTCGGCCACAAGCTGCGCGTTGCGATCGACGGCAAAGAGTATACCGGTACTTATATGATGGCGGCCATCTGTAATGGCGGCTATTACGGCGGCGGTTATCAGGCTGCGCCCTATGCAGCCATGGATGACGGCCTGCTTGATATTGTGCTGGTCAAACCCATCTCCCGCATTCAGGTTGCGGGAATTTTGGCCAAATACAAAGCCGGGCGGCACATGCAGGATGCCGATACCATCGTGCCGGAGTTCCGCAGCTTTATGACCTTTTACCGTGCCCGCAGCGTGGAAATGCAGGTGCTGGACAACCGCCCCATCATTGCCACAATTGATGGCGAGTGTGCCCCGGTGATGGAGTTGAAAGCGGAAGTTCTGCCATCTGCGTTGAATGTGCTGCTGCCGCGGCCTGCCTGCGGCAGCGCGGTCATCCGTGGGCTGTACGAATGCCCGATGCAGGCAAAAGCAAAATAAAACCATGGCAAACGCGCCAGAACAAAGCGCTGATTGCCGTACTTGAAATAAAATCCGCGGCCAGCTGGCCCGGGGAGGGAAAGATATGTCAGAAGCAAAAGTAAGGGTTCGTGTGGCCCATAACGCCATGCACCTGCCGGTGGTTGCACTGCGCGGGCTGGTGGTGTTCCCCAATAATGTGGTCCACTTTGAGGTGGGCCGCCAGAAGTCCATTGCCGCCATCGAGGCTGCCATGCACGCCAACAGCAATATTTTTCTGATTGCACAAAAGGATATGGAGACCGAGGAGCCCACTGCCCAGGATCTGTATGCCTATGGCGTCATTTCGGAAATTAAGCAGGTGCTGCGTGTATCCGAAGATCTGGTCAAGGTACTGGTAGAAGGAAAGTCCCGTGCTAAACTGCTGGACTTGGATGCCAGTGGCAAATACCTGCAGGCTGATGTCCGCCCCGCTCCCGTGCGCGGTGTGGCACCAGATAAGCGCACCCAGACCGAGGCGTTGGTTCGCAGCCTGAAAGAGTGCTTTGAGGAGTATCTCTCCTACAGCCCGCAAATCTCCAAGGATGTGGTGTATAACATCGTCTCCTCGGATAATCCGCTCTACCTGAGCGAATATATGCCGGCCAACCTGCTGCTGAAATATGAGGACAAGCAGACCATTCTGCAGGAAAATTCCATCCCCAGCCGGTTGGAAAAGCTCCTGCTTGTGATGCGCCAGGAATGTGAAGTGCTGGCCATTGAGAAAGAACTGGACGATAAAGTGAACGTCCAGATGAATAAAAACCAGCGCGATTACTACCTGCGGGAACAGATGCACATCATCAGCGAAGAACTGGGCGATGCCGAGGATACCCGTGCCGAAGCGGAAAAGTATGCCCAGAAGATTCAGGACCTGCACCTGGATGCCGCCAGCGAGGAAAAGCTGCTGAAAGAATGCGAGCGCCTTGGCAAAATGGCCGGCAATCAGGCCGAAATCAGCGTGATTCGCAGCTATCTGGATACCGTCATCGGCCTGCCCTGGCACACCTTTACCAAGGATGATCTGAACCAGGCCCATGCCCGCAAGGTGCTGGACCATGACCACTATGGTCTGGAAAAGGTCAAGGAGCGCATTCTGGAAATTCTGGCCGTCCGCCAGCTCAATACGGATGTCAAGGGCCAGATCATCTGCCTGGTCGGCCCTCCGGGTGTCGGCAAAACCTCCATTGCGCGCTCCGTTGCCGCCTGCATGGACCGCAACTTTGCCCGCATGAGCCTTGGCGGCGTGCATGATGAAGCCGAGATCCGCGGCCACCGCCGTACATACATCGGCGCAATGCCCGGCCGCATCATCAGTGCCATCAATACCGCCAAGTCCTCCAACCCGGTCATCCTGCTGGATGAGATCGACAAGCTGGCAGGGGACTACCGCGGCGATCCTTCCAGCGCCCTGCTGGAAGTGCTGGACCCTGAACAGAACAAGACTTTTAAGGATAACTATCTTGATATTCCGTTTGACCTCAGCAACGTGCTGTTCATTACCACCGCCAACGATGCTTCCCACATTCCCGGCCCGCTGTATGACCGTATGGATGTGATTGAACTGCCCAGCTATACCCGCGTGGAAAAGTTCAACATCGCCCGCCGCCATCTGCTGCCCAAACAGCTCAAAAATAACGGCTTGGAATCCCGCGTTACCATGGCCCCGGCGGCGCTGTATGAGATCATTGACGGCTACACCCGCGAAGCTGGCGTGCGTACTCTGGAGCGCACCATCACCGCCGTGCTGCGCAAGTGCGCTCAAAAGATCGCCGCAGGGGAGAAAGATAAGATCAATGTTACCCCTGCCATGGTCAAAGCAATGCTCGGTCCCGAAAAGGTCAAGCCGACCTTTATTTCCCGCACCGATGCTGTTGGCATTGCCAACGGCCTGGCCTGGACCAGCGTGGGCGGAGAGATGCTTCCCATCGAAGTTTCCATCATCCCCAACGGATCCGGCAAGGTGGAGATCACCGGCAGCCTGGGTGATGTAATGAAAGAGAGCGCTCACCTGGCATTGACCTATGCCCGCGTACATGCCGAAACCTACCACATTGCGCCGGATAAGTTCAAGAACACCGATATCCATATCCATGCCCCCGAAGGCGCTGTACCCAAGGACGGCCCCTCCGCCGGTGTCACCCTGACCACCGCGCTGATTTCTGCGTTGTCCGAGATTCCAGTCCGCCACGACCTTGCCATGACGGGCGAAATCACCCTGCACGGCAATGTTCTGCCCATCGGCGGCCTGAAAGAAAAGAGCATGGCAGCCTTCCGCGAGGGTATTTCCACCGTGCTCATCCCTGAAGCCAACAAGCCCGATCTGTACGAGGTGGATGAGGAGGTCAAAAAGGCCGTCAAGTTCATCCCCGTCAGTGACCTTTCTCAGGTGCTCAAACATGCACTCATCCTGCCCGCAGCATCCGCTGCCCACAAACGCACCATGCCGCAGGCTACCCAGCTGATCGCAACCGAGCAGAGCACCGCCAAGGAACCTGCTGCCGTGATGTGACCAACGCGGAAAAGCCGGAAAAGGGAGTTGTATTTATGAATTATAATCGCAGTGAATTTCAGGCATCCTATGGCCTTTCCCGCCAGCTGCCGGAAAGCGACCGCCCGGAATTTGTCTTTTCCGGCCGTTCCAACGTGGGCAAATCCAGCCTGATCAACAGGTTGTGCAACCGCAAAAATCTGGCGCGCGTCAGCGCAACGCCGGGCAAAACGGCAACCATCAACTTTTACCGTGTGGATACCGCCTATTTTGTGGACCTGCCCGGCTATGGTTACGCCAAGGTGTCCAATGCGGATCGTGAGCGCTGGGACGAGCTGATCAACAGCTATTTTGAAGCGGACCGCGCGCTGAATGTGCTGGTGCAGCTGCTGGACAGCCGCCATGCCCCCAGCGCGGACGATGTGCAGATGATGGAATACCTGCACTTCCACCGGATTCCCTTTGTTGTGGCGCTGACCAAGGCGGATAAGCTCAAAAAATCTGAGATGACCGCCCAGCTGGAAGAGTTCCGCATCACCTGCGCCCCCTATGGCTGCAAGCAGCTGTTTTTGACCAGCGCCGAAAAGGGGACCGGGGTCGAAGAACTGCGCCAGTATCTGGATGCCTGCCTGGCACCGGAGGCCTAAACCATGGCGTATCAGGAATTTGCCTATTTTTATGACGAGTTCAACGGCGCAGCTGATTATGATGCGCTGTTCGCCTATGTGACCGGGGAGCTGAAAGCCCACGGCATCCAGGATGGCATTGTGGCAGATTTCGGCTGCGGCACCGGCGAGCTGACCCTGATGCTGGCCCAGGCTGGGTACGATATGATCGGCATTGACGTTTCGGAAGAGATGCTCAGCGTCCTGCGGGACAAAGCCGATGCCCTTGGCCTGCCGCTGACCAACCCCATGCTGCTGTGCCAGGACCTTTTGCAGCTGGACCTGTACGGGACCATCCGCGCCGCGGTTTCCACTTTCGATACCTATAACCACATCGGTCCGCTGGAAAACTTTGAAAAGGCCATTGCAAAAGCCGCGTTCTTTATGGAAAAAGACGGCGTTTTTGTGTTTGACCTGAACACACCCTATAAGCATGAAAAAGTGCTTTCCGGCCAGACTTTTGATTTTGATGAGGATGACGCCGCCTGCCGCTGGAGCAACCGCTATGACCCACAGACAGGTCGCGTGGACCTCAGCATTGATATCCACTATAAAGATACCGGGGAAGACTTCCATGAATCTTTCTCGGAATACAGCTACCCGCTTGATACCGTCAAAGCGCTGCTAACCAGATACGGCTTTGACCCGGTCAAAATTGCCGATGGCGAAAGCTTTGGCCCTGTCCGGCCGGACAGCCAGCGCTGGATCATCACGGCAGTCAAGCAGTATACACAGGAAGCAGACGGCACCCCGGTCTAACCGCCGCACCCCTGCTTCGGGAGGTCATTGATTCTATGTGTGAAACAAAAAATGAAAACAGCAGCAACCTGCTGCGCGGCATTTCGGAAAACGGCGGCATCCTGTTCTATGGCATTGATTCCACCGCCATTGTGCGCCGAATGGAGCAGCTGCACAAAACCAGCGCCGTTACCACCGCAGCCCTGGGCCGCCTGCTGACCGGTGTTGCCATGATGGGCCAGATGCTCAAATCGGATTCTGATTCTGTCACCGTACAGATCAAGGGCGGTGGCCCGGCGGGCCGTATTCTGGCCGTTTCCAACGGCGCGGGCGATGTAAAAGGCTATGTCGAAAACTCCATCGTGGAGCTGCCCCCGCGCGCGGACGGCCACCTGAACGTCGGCGCTGCCGTGGGTAAGGATGGCACGCTGGATGTGATCCGCGACCTTGGTATGCGGGAACCCTATATCGGCCAGGTGCCGCTGGTTTCCGGTGAGATTGCCGAGGATATCACCAACTATTTTGCCATCAGTGAGCAGACACCAACGGTCTGCGCGCTGGGCGTTCTGGTCAACCCGGATCTGACGGTGCAGTGCGCGGGCGGTTTTATCGTGCAGCTCATGCCCGGCGCAACCGAGGATGAGATCACCCGCCTGGAAAAGAATATCGGCGCAATGCCCGGCATTACCACCCTGCTGCAGCAGGGTAAAAGTATTCCCGATATCCTGAATATGGCGCTGGACGGCTTTACCCCCGAACTGCTGGATTCCACCCGCATTGACTATTGCTGTGATTGCAGCCTGGACCGCGTGGAGCGCACCATCCGCAGCCTTGGCAAAAAAGAGGTGGAAAAACTGCGCGATGAAGACCCCATTGCCGAGGTCAACTGCCAGTTTTGCGGCAAACAGTACAAAGTAGACCTGAATGACCTGCTGAAAAACTGGCCGGACACCGTAGAAAAGCAGTAAACGTATGACTTTTTGAAAAAATAGGCGAAAAAAGCTTGACTTTTTACATCGAATGCCATATAATAGCATTCGTCGCCCGGAGAGAGCGCGACAAAACCAAACTCTCCACCATGCGGCCGTAGCTCATCTGGTAGAGCGCCACCTTGCCAAGGTGGAGGTAGCGAG
>OLOZ01002330.1_pt1 | contig 10928 bp, 9 predicted proteins | sample 1673021 | NCBI WGS metagenome assembly OLOZ01 (sample SAMEA3136747, study PRJEB25190) | human gut metagenome | biome: human gut; feature: human-associated habitat; material: faeces | place: Austria | collected 2013
TCGCAAGCGACCGCCGCAGGCGCGAGAATGTGCCAAGGCACATTCTTTGTTCTGCTGGTAAGAGACTGATGAAGAGGGAATTTTTCAAAAATGGGGGTTGAAATGACCTAAAATATGGGTTACAATGGTTTCAAGTGGTAGAAAGTGGTGAAAAGTGGTATAAAGTGGTTCGAAAGTGGAAGAGAATCCTTTGTACGTTTCAGGAAGGCTGCTGGGGAGCGGCCGAATGAAAGAGGGTGAGTTCCAATGACGTTGAAAGGAGAATACAGTCATAACATCGATCCGAAAGGTCGATTGATCATTCCAGCTAAGTTGCGTGACGGATTAGGGGAGCATTTCGTCATCACAAAAGGAATGGAAAATTGCCTGTACGTCTACCCGGAAGCTGAATGGAACGCCTTTGAAGAAAAACTTAACGCCTTACCAACCACCACAGATAAAAATGCCCGCAAGTTTGCATACTTCTTTCAGGGGTCTGCAACTGACGGCGAACTTGACAAACAAGGAAGAACACTGATCCCTGCGGTCTTAAGAGATTATGCGATGCTCGGCAAAGAGGTCGTATTTATCGGTATGGGGAAGCGTGCCGAGATATGGGACAAGACCAGATGGGATGCGAAGAATGCTGAAGTGGAAGCTGATATTGAGGATATCGCATCTGAGATGGAAGCAAGCGGATTCAGTATCTAGGGGAGAAAGATATGGAATTCAAACATGTATCAGTATTATTGCAGGAAACGGTTGACGGATTGAACGTTAAACCGGATGGCATCTATGTGGATGGCACACTGGGCGGTGGAGGACACAGCTATGAAGTGTGCACCAGATTGGGTGTGAAGGGGAGTATTATAGGAATAGACCAGGATGAGGCGGCGATCGAAGCTGCGAGCATCCGATTAAAGGACTTCGGGGAGAAAGTCACAATAGTCCGAAGCAACTACTGTGATATGAAGTCCAGGCTTCATGAATTGGGAATTGACAAGGTCGATGGGATCATGCTGGATCTGGGCGTATCATCTTATCAGTTAGATACGGCAGATCGGGGATTCTCCTATCGCGAAGATGCACCTCTGGATATGCGGATGGATCAAAGGTCAGAGATGACAGCCAGAGACATCGTCAATGACTACAGTGAGATGGATCTCTATCGCGTGATCCGCGATTACGGGGAGGACAAGTTCGCAAAGAATATTGCCAGACATATCGTCCGGGAACGCGCGAAGAGACCTATCGAAACGACTGGAGAACTGACAGAGGTAATCCGCCATGCAATCCCAATGAAATTTCAAAAGAAAACAGGTCATCCGGCTAAGCGGACGTTTCAGGCGATTCGTATTGAGCTGAACAGAGAATTGGATGTACTCAGGGATTCTCTGGATGACATGATCGATATGCTGAATCCGGGAGGAAGGTTATGTATCATTACTTTCCATTCTTTGGAAGACCGGATCGTGAAGAGTGCATTTAAGAAAAATGAAAATCCATGTACCTGTCCGAGTGATTTTCCGGTATGCGTATGTGGTAAAGTCTCAAAAGGACGGGTAATTACCAGAAAGCCAATCCTTCCAAGTGAGGAAGAGATGGAGGTTAACAGCAGATCCAAGAGCGCCAAGCTAAGGATCTTCGAACGGAGTTAAATGATTAATTAATTAGAAAGGGGAGAGGGGTATGGCAGCAAGAACATCTGCAAGAAGACGAGTTCGGAATCAGCGTGTATCTGGTTCGGCAGGAATGTATGTATACGGCAATGCTGTTCCAAAGCCTGCCTACGAACCGCAGCGCAGAACTGCAGAGCCGGAGAGACGTCAGCATGTAAGTCGTCAGGTGAAGCAGAATCGCAAGAAAGCCATGGGGATCAACAAAGCTTACGTGGTTTTTCTTTCAGTTGCAGCAATTTTAATGCTGGTAGTCTGCGTACAGTATGTACAGTTACGTGCAGAGCTTACTAACCGCTCCAAGAATATTACAGCGCTTCAGGAAGAACTTGCGAATCTGAATGAAGCGAATACGACAAAGTACAATGCAGTGATGGATTCCGTGAATCTGGAAGAGGTTCGTGAGAAAGCCATGGATGATCTGGGAATGGTATATGCCAATGAGAACCAGGTGGTAGAATACGATAATCCTGATGGAGATTATATCAAGCAGTATGAGCAGATTCCGGATGAAGGAGTTGTTGCCAGTTCTGCAAAAACGAATGAATAAGGTGGAAATATGATCAGAAAAGTAAAATCCTATTTGATAAAGAAATTTCCCAAATTTATGCAAAAAAAGCTGGTATTGCTCTATGGAGTTATTATACTGGCTTTTGTTGTTCTTGTGGGAAGGGTAACTTATATCAATGCCAGTTCCGGTGATGAGTACACCAGGGTGGTGCTGGAACAGCAGCAGTATGACAGCCAGACGATTCCTTATAAGAGAGGAGATATCACAGACCGTAACGGGACAAAGCTTGCGACCAGTGAACGTGTGTATAATGTAATCCTGGATGTGAAAGCATTAAAGAGTGATGATGCGTATGAGTCTCCGACGATTGCAGCACTGGTGGATTGTTTCGATCTGAAAGAAAGTGATATTCAGAAAGTGATCGAGGATAATCCGGACAGCAGATATCAGATCCTGAAAAAAGGGGTGGAATATGCAACTGCCCAGAAGTTTGAGAAGCTGACAGCGGATACGGAGAATAACCCTGATATCAAAGGTGTATGGCTGGAAGAAGATTATGTGAGAAAATACCCATATAATACACTGGCAAGTGATGTGATTGGGTTTACTTCTGATGGAAATGTGGGAAATAATGGTATCGAGGGATATTATAATTCTACGTTAAATGGAAGTGACGGACGCAGATACGGATATCTGGATTCGGATTCGACGGTAGAGAGAACGGTGAAAGAGCCAACCAATGGAGATACCGTAGTGTCTACGATTGATCTTCAGGTGCAGAGTATCGTAGAAAAACATATTCTTGCATTCAACGAAGAACATAAGAATTATGCCTATGACGGCGAAGGTAGTAAAAACACGGCGGTAATCGTAATGAATCCACAGAATGGAGAGATCATTGCAGAAGCGAGTTATCCGAATTATGATCTGAATAATCCAAGAGATCTTTCCGGTTATTATACGGAAGAGGAATTAAAGGCAATGTCAGATGATGATAAACTGGAAGCATTGAACTCTCTGTGGAAGAATTTCTGTATCAGCGATACGTATGAGCCTGGATCAACTATTAAACCATTTACGGTAGCAACAGCACTGGAGACCGGAGCATTGAAAGGTGACGAGACCTTCTACTGCGGTGGTATGCTGCATGTGGGAGATCACGATATTCACTGTATCAATCGGGAAGGACATGGCACACAGACCATCAAAGAGGCTGTGCAGAATTCCTGCAACGTGGCATTGATGCAGATCGGAGCACTGATCGGTAAAGACAACCTTAGCAAGTATCAGCATGTATTTGGATTTGGTGAGTTGACAGGTATTGATCTTCCGGGAGATGCTTCTACAGAAGGTCTGCTGTATACGCCGGAAAACATGGATGATGCCAGCCTGGCAACCAACTCATTCGGACAGAACTTTAACGTAACTATGACTCAGCTGGTATCTGGTTTCTGTTCTCTGATTAATGGTGGCGATTATTATGAGCCACATGTGGTAAAACAGATCCAGAATGAGAATGGTAATGTGATCGAGACGAAGAATCCGGTGCTTGTAAAACGGACTGTTTCCCAGGAAACCAGCACTATGGTCAAGGATTACATGCGTGGTGTGGTTGAAAATGGTAGTGGTAAGAAGGCTAACCTGGAAGGTTACGAAGTAGGAGGTAAGACAGGTACAGCCGAGAAGCTTCCTCGTGATAACGGTAAGTATCTGGTATCCTTTATCGGCTATGCGCCACAGGAGAATCCGGAAGTAGTTGTGTATGTGGTTATTGATGAGGTCAATGATTATGACCAGGCGCAGAGCTCTTATGCAGTACAGATGGCGGCTGATATCATGAAAGAGATCTTTCCATATCTCGGAATTACAACGGTGGAAGGATATGAGCCGACAACGGATGATGCATCAACAGCTGACAGTACATCAACAGACACTGCTGCGGAAAGTACAACTACAGACAGTACTTCTACAGGAACTGCATATACCAATGGTACATCGGGAAGTTCAGACAGTCCGTATGAAGGATATGAACTTGCATCGGATGGATACTACTATGGTAATGATGGATATTACGATAAATATGGTAATTTCTATACCTATTAAACAGAAAAAAGAATAAATAAGCATAACCCCGCAAGACGAACCGTAAACTGTATGGAATCGTATTGTGGGGTTTTTCTGATTGAAGAACAGAACATATAACAGAAAAAAGATATGTGTAGTATTCCTTGCGGCTCTTGGAATTATACTTTTTCTGATAGGGAGAATGGTGTATCTGATGATCTTTGAAGCAGAATATTACCAGAAAAAGGCAGAGACACTTCATGAGCGGGAGCGGGATATCAAAGCGGCAAGAGGGGAGATCATTGACTGCAATGGAACGGTACTTGCTACGAATAAAACAGTCTGTACGATTTCGGTCATTCACAGTCAGATCAAAGATCCGGAGCGGGTGATCCGTTCTCTTTCAGAACTTCTTGATATGGATGAAGAAGCAGTTCGGAAACGGGTAGAGAAGGTTTCATCTATTGAAAGGATTCAGACCAATGTGGAAAAAGAAACGGGAGATGAGATCCGGGATCTGGAACTTGCGGGAGTAAAAGTGGACGAAGATTTCAAACGGTATTATCCGTATCATGAGCTGGCATCTACAGTGCTTGGATTTACCGGAGGAGATAATCAGGGAATCATTGGTCTGGAAGTGAAGTACGAGGACTGGCTGGCGGGAACGGATGGCAAGATCCTGACCGTGACGGATGCCAGGGGTGTGGAGCTAGATAAGATCGCAGAGGACCGATTGGAACCGGTGCCGGGAAAAACATTGCAGCTCAGTATGGACTACAATATTCAGATGTATGCGCAGCAGATGGCTGAGAAGGTCAGGGAAGAAAAACAGGCAGATGGCGTATCGATCATCCTGATGAATCCTTCGAACGGGGAATTGTATGCAATGGTAAATGTGCCGGAATTTGATCTGGATGATCCATTTACTTTACCGCAGGGGACAGTGGGACTTACGGAAGAAGAAAAACAGGATGCGCTCAATCAGATGTGGAGGAATCGCAGTATCAATGACACATATGAACCCGGATCTGTATTCAAGGTAGTGACGGCGGCAGCCTGTCTGGAGGAAGGCGTGGTCACTACGCAGGATCAGTTTCATTGTCCGGGATATTATGTGGTGGAAGACCGTAGAATCCGTTGTCATAAAATAGGCGGACATGGATCAGAGACTTTTGTGCAGGGGATCCAGAATTCCTGCAACCCAGTATTTATTAATATTGGTCTGCGGCTTGGCGTGGATCGGTTCTGTGATTATTATGATCAGTTTGGTCTGCTTGGAAATACAGGCGTGGATCTGCCGGGCGAAGCATCTACCATTATGCATCAGCGGAAGAATATCGGGCAGGTGGAGCTTGCAACCATGTCTTTTGGACAGTCCTTTCAGGTGACACCTATCCAGATGGCGACAACATTCAGTTCTATTATTAATGGAGGCAACCGTGTGACACCACATTTCGGGAAACGGGTATTGGATCAGGACGGAACGGTGGCGGAGACATTTTCGGATAAAAAAGGGAAACGGATTTTATCAGAAGAAACATCAGCAACAATGCGTGCACTTCTGGAAAGTGTTGTGTCAGAAGGTGGTGGTAAGAATGCTGCTGTAGAAGGTTATCGTATTGGAGGAAAGACAGCGACTTCCCAGACACTGCCACGTAGTGCGAATAAATACATTTCCTCTTTTGTGGGATTTGCGCCGGCAGATGATCCGCAGATTCTCGGGATGTGTATTATCTATAATCCACAGGGAGTGTATTACGGAGGGACTATAGCGGCTCCTGTAATCGGAAAAATCTTCGAAAATATACTTCCCTATCTTGGCATTGAAAAAGAATAAGAAATGAAGTATACTGTTTTAAGTTAGAAAAAAGCAAAAGAGACGATGAGGTGTGTTATGGATTATAAAATATTTATTCCGGTATTGGTGTCATTCGCGTTAAGTGCAATTATGGGACCAGTGATCATTCCTGTACTGAGGAACCTGAAGATGGGGCAGACAGAGAGAGAGGAAGGAGTAAAAGAGCATTTGAAAAAAGCAGGAACGCCAACTATGGGAGGCGTGATCATCCTGCTCAGTATACTGATTACTTCGTTGTTTTACATCAGAAGTAATCCGCAGATCATTCCGGTACTTTTTGTGACGATCGGTTTTGGCCTGATCGGATTCCTGGATGATTATCTGAAGGTAGTCATGAAGCGTTCGGACGGATTGTTTCCAAAACAGAAGATGGCGTTACAGATTATAGTAACAGCAATCTTTGCATATTATCTGGTGAAAGTGGCAGGCATTTCTTTGAAAATGCTGGTTCCGTTTTCAGGTGGCAGGTATCTGGATCTTGGATGGCTTGCAATTCCGGTACTGTTCTTTGCAGTGATCGGTACAGTCAATGGTGTGAACTTTACGGATGGACTTGACGGATTGGCTTCCAGTGTTACTGTACTTGTGGCTACGTTCTTCACTGTAGTTGCGATTGGTACCAAGAGCGGGATTGAGCCTGTGACCGGAGCAGTTGTAGGTGCGCTGCTTGGATTCCTTCTGTTCAATGTATATCCGGCAAGCGTATTTATGGGAGATACAGGCTCCCTGGCATTAGGAGGATTTGTGGCTTCCGCGGCGTATATGCTTCAGATGCCGTTATTCATTATTATTGTAGGTCTGATTTATCTGGTAGAGGTACTGTCAGTTATCATTCAGGTCACCTACTTTAAGAAAACCGGTGGAAAGAGAATTTTCAAGATGGCACCGATCCATCATCACTTTGAACTTTGTGGCTGGTCAGAGACCAGAGTTGTGGCTGTATTTTCTATTATTACAGCACTGCTTTGCATGGTTGCGCTGATGGCTATGTAACAGATTAGGAGGATATCATGGATATAGCAGGAAAAAATGTGCTGGTGTTCGGTTCTGGTATCAGTGGAATCGGAGCAGCAGGACTTCTGGAAGAACGAGGAGCGTCTGTGACGCTTTATGATGGCAATGACAAGCTGGATGTGGAGGAGATCCGCGGCAAGATGAAGGATGGCGCGAAGACGGATATCGTGTTGGGAGAGTTCCCGGAAGAGCTTCTTGGTAAACTTGATCTGGTGATCATCAGTCCCGGTGTGCCGACGGATCTTCCGATCGTGAATCGCATGCGGGAATCAGATATTCCGGTAGTAGGCGAGATTGAGCTTGCATATGAGCTTGGCAAAGGAGAAGTACTTGCGATTACCGGTACCAATGGTAAGACTACGACGACAGCACTTCTTGGAGAGATCATGAAGGCTGTATATGACAGCGCATTTGTAGTTGGTAATATCGGAATCCCTTACACCAATGTAGTAGATGAGACCAGAGATGATTCTGTGATCGTAGCGGAGATGAGCAGCTTCCAGTTGGAGAGTATTGTGGACTTCAGACCGAGAGTATCTGCTGTCCTGAATATTACACCGGATCATCTGAACCGTCATCATACGATGGAAGCATACATACAGGCTAAGAAGAATGTGGCGATCAATCAGACAGCAGAAGATACCTGTGTATTGAATTATGAGGACGAAGTACTTCGTGAATTTGGTGAAACATTGCAGACGAAGGTTCTATATTTCAGCAGCAAGCGTAAACTGGATAAAGGAATCTATCTGGATGATGGTAACATCATTTACCGGAATCCGGATGAATGTCTGGTGTGCAATGTAAAGGAGCTTAAACTTCTTGGTGTACACAATTATGAGAATGTAATGGCAGCAGTTGCTATGGCAGCAGCTTATGGTGTACCGATGGACAGCATCCGTAAGACAATTAAAGAATTTGCAGGAGTTGAACACCGTATTGAATTTGTGGCAGAGAAGAATGGTGTGGCATATTACAATGATTCCAAGGGGACGAATCCGGATGCTGCGATCCGTGGAATTCAGGCAATGAACCGTCCAACGTATCTGATCGGTGGTGGTTACGATAAACAGTCCGAGTACAAAGAATGGATTGAGAGTTTTGATGGCAAAGTAAAGAAACTGCTTCTGATCGGACAGACCAGAGAAAAGATTGCCAAAGAGGCAGAAGAGTGTGGATTTACGGATATTATGCTGTTAGATACATTTGAAGATGCGGTGCTTACAGCTGCAAAGCTTGCTGAGCCAGGAGAGGCAGTGCTTTTGTCTCCGGCATGTGCAAGCTGGGGTATGTTTAAGAACTACGAAGAACGCGGAGATAAATTCAAAGAAATTGTAAATTCTCTGTAAGGAGGCTTGGCGCTTCGTGCCGGACTTGAAAAAGAAAAGCTATGATCACACATTGTTGGTGACGCTGTTTCTGATCATGATCATCGGATTGGTGATCCTGTACAGTACCAGTGCCTACAATGGGGAAGTGAAGTTTCATGATTCTTTTTACTATCTGAAGAAGCAGCTGTTTGCGACAGGACTTGGCGTTGTGGCGATGTTTGTGATGGCCGGGACGGACTACCATTTCTGGAAGAAATTCGCGATTCCGGCGTATCTGGGTGCAATCCTTCTGTCGATTGCAGTCGTATTGTTCGGTGATGAATATAACGGTTCCAAAAGATGGTTGTCTTTGGGACCGTTTTCATTTCAACCGTCCGAATATGCCAAGGTGGCAGTTATTCTGTTCCTGGCATATCTTGTGACGAGAAATGTGGAGAAGATGAGCAGTATCTGGACGATGCTTCGGATTATGCTGTGTGTACTGCCGGTAGTTGGTCTGGTGGGGGCCAGTAATCTGAGTACGGCAATTATTATATTGGGGATTGCTGCAGTGCTGATCTTTGTGGCAAGTCCCAGATATGCACAGTTTATCTGGATGGGGGTGCTGGGATGTGGCTTTATGGCTGTGTTTCTGGCACTGGAGAGCTATCGCCTGGAGCGAATCGCAATCTGGCGTAATCCGGAACAGTATGAGAAAGGATATCAGACGCTGCAGGGACTGTATGCGATCGGCTCCGGTGGATTATTCGGCAGAGGACTGGGTGAGAGTATTCAGAAGCTTAGTTTTGTGCCGGAAGCGCAGAATGATATGATTTTTTCCATTATATGTGAAGAATTGGGGCTGGTGGGAGCAGGCTTTGTACTGATATTGTTCCTGATTCTGATATGGCGGTTCTTTGTGATCGCGACACATGCAGAAGATCTGTTTGGTGCGCTGATCGGAACAGGAGCCATGGCACATATGATGATACAGGTGATTTTGAATATATCGGTAGTGACCAATACGATTCCTAATACGGGGATCACACTTCCTTTTATCAGTTATGGAGGAACATCAGTAGTGTTTCTGCTGCTTGAGATGGGTCTGGTGCTCAGTGTGTCGGCTGGATAATGGATAAAGAGATGGGAAACTACGCAGGAGGAGTATAAATGGCAAAGAAACGGAGAAGAAGGAGAAAAAAGAATCACAGAGTGTATGCATTAGTAACGCTGGTTCTGGCAATTGCGATCATAGTGATCGGGTTTGGACTTTTGTTCTATGTACAGAAGATTGAAGTAAGCGGTAATGATTATACAGAAAATGAGGTGATCACAGAATCGATGCAGAAGGATACGCTGTCATTCAATTCAGTTTATCTGCTGGTAAAATATCGCTTTCTGAAGCATGATACACCGAAGAGTCTGGATTCTATGAAGGTAAGTCTGAAGAGTCCATGGACAGTAAAAGTAACGGTAAAGGAAAAAACGATTATCGGATATTTAGATGAAGGCAGTGAGTATGCGTACTTTGACAAAGATGGAAAGATTGTGCATAAGAGTACGGAACTCAGAGATGGCGTGCCTGGGATTGAAGGCATAGATGCCAGCAGCACCAAGCTGTATCAGAAAATAAAAGTAAAGAGTAATAAGCTCCTGCAGGCAATTCTTAATGTGGCTGTGGAAGTGAAGAATTATAATTTGAAACCGGATCGGATTGTGTATGAGGATGATGGGATTAATCTATACTTTGGCGATATCTGTGTACAGCTTGGTACAGATATTACGACAGAGAAGATGGCGCAGATCTCACCGATCATCGCAAAACTCGAGGGTAAGAGCGGTGTGCTTCATCTGGAGCATTACGAGAATGATTCCAATGTGATCACGTTCTCTGAGGAAGAGGCAGATGAGTCATCAGAAGATGATACGACATCAGAAGACGATGCAACATTAGAAGACGATACAACATCAGAAGATTCACTGGATGACAGTTATGACACATCAGACTTTCAGGGAACTTATTATGGAGAATAGTTGTGAATATTATGAAAAATCGGTAAATTCCTATTGATATTTTGCCAAAAAGCTTATATTATAATACTATATATGGCAGAGTCTGTGTGCATCTGATGTATCAGACATGGTCGATATGGGATGTATATTTATATAATAAGGATGACGAAGGAGGAGAAACTCTTGCTGGAAATTAAGACAAACGAATCAGAAGCAGCGGCAAAGATAATTGTTGTAGGTGTCGGCGGCGGCGGTAACAACGCTGTGAACCGTATGATCGACGAGCAGATTGCCGGTGTTGAATTTATAGCTGTTAATACAGATAAGCAGGCACTTCAGTTGTGCAAGGCTCCGACACTGATGCAGGTTGGAGATAAGATTACAAAAGGACTTGGCGCTGGTGCCAGACCGGAGATTGGTGAAAAAGCTGCTGAGGAAAGTGCAGAAGAGATTTCGGCAGCACTGAAAGGTGCGGACATGGTATTTGTTACCTGTGGTATGGG
>OLOZ01002334.1_pt1 | contig 10896 bp, 11 predicted proteins | sample 1673021 | NCBI WGS metagenome assembly OLOZ01 (sample SAMEA3136747, study PRJEB25190) | human gut metagenome | biome: human gut; feature: human-associated habitat; material: faeces | place: Austria | collected 2013
CCGCCTGTGTGGACAATGACAGCAACACCGCAGAGCTGTGGCATTGTCCATAAGTGCTTCCAGCAGTAATGAATTACTGCGGAAGCCGCATCCGCCTCGCAGAGCGCACGGTTGCCGCAGGCAATACCACCGCCCCCTTCGGGGTGGTGAGTAAGTGCGCCCCTTTCGGGAAAAAAGAGAAGCGCCCCGGTTGCCCGGAACGCTCCAAAATGTTTCATCGTAATGCCCAATATAAAAAATCCTCCAGCTTCGTCAAGTCCATCTCAGCCGCAGCCGGGCAGACCTTTTCTAAAATCGCCCCCTCCTGAATGAGCCGCCGTGTCCGAGCTTTTCGCTCTTTCTGTCGGTCACGCATTTCGGCTTCCTCCAATCGGTGCTTGGCTTGCAGTAATTTCTTCTCGTCTGTAGTCATAGAAAATCCTCCTGTTGGTAGTAAAAGTAAGGTTATTTGATAGCAGCGTAATACTAAACATCCGTCTGTTTAGTATCACGTTTTTTCTGAAAATCGTTGTAGTAGCAAAAAAGCCCCCGTTTGGTATGACAGTTATACCAAACGGGAGAAAACTTAGTATTATAGGTTTAGTTGTTAAGGCGTTCGGTTTAGTAAGTCCCCAAAATGGGAACTTACCGCATGGGCAGATTATGATTTTGCAAAGTTCTCAATTTGACGCCTTACCGCAAGTTGTCAAAATGGCAACTTGCGGTATTCAGTTTGGTAAGCCGCCAAAACGGGAGCTTACAACAAAGGCGGTGTGGTTACCTGTCTATTTGCCTCAAGTCCCCAAATTGGGAACTTGAGGTAGGGTGGCGCTAAAAATCAAGTTCCCAGGCTGAGGACAAAAAAGAAGCGGATTGACCTGCATCAATCCGCTTCAAATATCGTTATGCTGTTTTTTGTTCGTTTTCCGGCGGTACCTGTTCATGCTTTGCTTCCCGCAAGGCTTTCTTTCGTTCGCCCTGCCGCTTGATCTGTGCCGCATATCGGCACTCGTCACAGCAGTATTTCACATCGGTTCTTTCCGTGGTAAAGGTCTTACCGCAGTTCTCACAGACACATTCCCGCTTTCGGTTTTCCGCCGCTTCCTGCCGGTAAAATTTAGTACGGCACTTCGGACTGCAAAACAGAGTATTTGACCGCTTGGATTCAAATTCTTCACCGCAGCATTTACAGATTAGCTTAAATGGCTGACCAACTGCGTGTTCACCAGCCTTGATTTTTTGGTAGCGTTCCCGGCTCTTGATGCAGTGTCTGCGAAGCTGTTCCTGCCGCTTGATCTCCTCCGGTGTCAGCTCCGGTTCGGGCAGTTCAAACCGTCCGATAAATTTCAAATAAATCTCAACCTCCTGCACCCGATCCCCGTCAATCTTTTCCGGGGCGTGGACAATGATTTTTTCAATAAACTCATTGATCATTGGAGTAGTCAGTTCGGAAAAATCGGTGTACTTCTTTGCCAGTGAAAGGAACTGCGCCGCACGGTCAGTATCTTCCTCAAAAGAGGACAGATGCGATTCTGCATCCGATACAGATGTGACAAGAGTTTTCTGCTCCGCTTCGTATTCTGCAAGCAGAGTATCAAAGCGTTCATCGGTAATGCGCCCAATGGCAAAAGATTCGTAGAGCTTTTTGATAATGGTATCAAGCTCGGCAATACGCTTACGGTCTTTGTTCAACTTGCGTTTGGTATCCTTTGCGACTTCCGCCTGTCTGATTTGAGAAGCAGAACGCACCTTTTTCATAAACTCATCCTGATTGGCGATGGCAAAGGTGCTGGCTGTTCGGATGGTTTCCAAAACAAGCTCTCTGACCGCTTTTGTACGAATATAGTGACCGCTGCAAGCATGAGTGCGCTTTTGATGTGCCAGCGTGTAGGTGGAGCAATCGTAAAAATCAGAGGGATAGGGATTGTTCTCCGTACCGCCTTTGGAACGGTGATTGGTCATTTTCGCTCCGCAGTCAGCACAGAACAGAAGTCCAGTCAGCGGATTGGCTTCGCCAAGCGTATCGTGGCGTCTCGGTGTCTTTCGCAGTTTCTGTGCAAGCTCCCACGTTTCCTTATCTACAATCGCTTCATGGGTGTTCTCAAAGATCAGCCAGTCCTCCTGCGGATTCATAACTGGATTTTTGTCCTTGTAGGACTGCTTGTGAGAACGGAAGTTGACCGTATGCCCCATATATTCGGGCTTGGAGAGAATCTGCCCAACGATATAACCACTCCAGTTATAAGGGTTGGGAAATTCCTCTTTGCTTTTCCAAACGCCACGCCCCTGCTTTGCGGCGTAGACCCACCTTATCATCATAGAGGATACGGGCGATGTCATAAGGACCGTTTCCCTCGATGGTCAGCCGGAAAATACGGCGGACAACCGCAGCGGCTTCCTCGTCGATATACCAACTGTACTTATCTCCCGGCATTTTCTTGTAGCCATAAATGGCACAGTTGGTGGGAGGCTTGCCGGATTCGCCTTTCACACGGATTGCTGTTTTCTGCTTGCGGCTCAAATCACGAAGATACCACTCGTTCATAATGTTGAGGAACGGGGCAAACTCATTACTGTTCTGACCGTCGCTGTCCACGCTGTTGGCAATCGCCACAAAGTGAACATGATACTGACGGAAGAATACCTCCGTGTAAAAGCCTGTTTGCAGATAGTCACGCCCCGCCCTGCTCATATCTTTTACAATGACATGAGCAACTTTGCCTGCTTCAATGTCTGCAATAAGCTGTTTCCAAGCGGGACGCTCAAAATTTCCTCCACTCCAACCGTCATCGGTATAGTGCTGACAGTTCGTATAACCTTTCTGATGGGCATAGCTTTCGAGGTATTTTTTCTGATTGACAATACTGTTGCTATCACCAGTCTGGTCATCATCACGGGACAGTCTTTCATATAAAGCTGTGATTTTTCCTTCAGTCTGTTTTACGCTCATGATGCGCTCCTTTCAGACTGTCGGCTCATTTGTGGTGAATCTATTATACCACAAATTCCGACAGTTGTAACCGTTTCATTGCGAATCATCCATAAAATTTTATCCTCCATTGTTTCTTTCTCTGTATCGCTGAATACTACTTTAACTTTATAGGTGGTGCCGCCAATGCGGCGAGTCATATAAGAAAAATTACGGTTCTCGTTTTTTGTCATAGGCAGTTACCTCCGTGTTGAAATATTCATTGTTTTTTCGTATAATAAGTTTAGTTCCGGCATGGTGTAACCATTTGCATGGTTAAAATCGAACAAAAGGTATTAACACCCTGCCAATGCAGAAATGCCCTCAAAAAAGCCTTGCGACACAAGGCTTTCCGAGGGCAAAAGCGTTACATCTGTTGTTGTTTCTCCCGGTACTTACGCACCCTTGCTGCGGTCTGCTTACGGCGAGCTTCTTCGGCACAGCGCTGTGAGCAGTACACCCGTTTTCCGTCAGTTGGGAATGGCTTGCCGCATTGTTTGCAATGAATGGTCGGTGTTTGCGTGAATACGGCTTCCAACCCTGCATCTTCCGGCAGGACAGACTTGCGAAAATATCTGCATAGTGCGCTGTTGGTATAGCAGATGCCAAACATATAACAGTTGCAGTCCAGCGGCAGGCAGCCATATTCTTTGTCGTAGTTGGCACATTTGGAGATAACCAACTTTTTGATCTGTCTTTTCTCCTTTCCTGTCAGCTCACGATAGGTTTTGGTCATGGCAGTTTCCTCCTTTCATTTAGTATCGAAAGTAATCTAATAATGGACAAAATAGATTACCTTCTCACTAATAGGAGAAATACAGGCTACTTAGCGGAACTGTTTTTATGGAGAATCCAAAAAATTTCAAAAAAATTTTGTGGAGGGAGGTGCCTGCGGTGTTCGACGATCCCGAACGATATGAACATGACGGCTTTTATGAAGAAGATACCAGCTATGAATATGAAACGGACGATTCCGATGACATAGGCGACGACGAAGATGGTGCGGAAGCCGATGAATACGAAAAGACACGGCGCAGGCTTGCAAAGGAACAGCGTGTCATTGACGAAATAGAAGCCGATGCCGCAGAAAACCCCATAGAGGATGACGGGGACAATACCGGTGACGAACAGCCCGAACGCAAGCTCTTAAAGCGTGAGCTTCGGGCGCAGGCTTTGAAGCGGTTGGAGGATTCCGCCCGAACGCTCAAAGATTACGAAAATCTTGTTGTGTGGTATGACCGGCTCGACGCCAACCGGGAGCGCAGGGAACGCTACCACGAACTCAGCCGCAGCGGTGATGACGTTCCTCTTGATTACGGTGCGTCTGTCAATGAACTCTTTTTCCCGGATACGCTGAACGATGTGCTGGAAAAGCAGCTCCGAAAAGGTGATTTTATTGACGCCATTTTCTACTGTCCTTACGACATCCACGAGCTTGTGACAGAGGAATATCTGTCTGAAATCCTGTTGGAACTGAAAGAAGATCACAAGGAGCTGCTGTTCCTATGGGCTGTTCGGTTGTTCAGTTCTACAAGGATTGCTAAAATACGAGAGCAAAGCGACCGGAACATCCGCAAGGTGCGAAATACAATGCTGAAAAAGATACAAAAAAGCTGCTGGAAGCTCTCACTAAGAAGATGAAAGCACAGCAGCCCCTAACCTTGTTTGAAAAAGATTTTTTAGCAGAATCTGGAATAGAGATTGATTCCGGGGAAAAGAAATCGTATAATTGATAATATAAAACAGAGTTATTTAGGTTACAATACATGGTGGAGGGCTTTGTATATGAAGAACCTTTTTGAACGCACCAGCTCAAATTGGGTGCGATATAGTGAATATGAATGGAAACCGGCGGAGAACGGTATGTTGTACCTCACACCCACAAAAACAGCACAGCCAAGTATCTATGACCCGCTGAGCGAGTATCAGCGGCTTATTCTGGATGCCATTGATATTGGTCGGATGGAGTCGCAGAAGAAAACGCCGCAGGAGATACAAAAGGCAATTCAGATATTTGCGGTTAAGTATGGCTTGCTTGGACTTATGACAGCTCTGCCCACCACACCGAGCTTTATGGATTACGAGGCAGTTTATTTGCCGAAGAACCATTTTATCCGTGCGGAATCCATGTCCACGATGGACTACCTTGATTTGTTCTTTCCTTTTGTCAAGCCGGATGTGGTCAAGCGTGGCGTAGAATCCATGTGGAACATACAGAATGACCGTGCAATGATGGCGCTTGCCATGACCATGAGCGACAAACCAATGGCGCTCAATATGAGTTTTCAGCGGGAATATGCCGAACCTTATGAATGGCTAAAGCAGCAGTTCACGGACATTTCTTTTACCTATCTGACTTCTGTGCTGTTCTACGAAGATTATGATAGTATGACGCCGGAGCAAAGACTTCTGATGCAGGAAGGAATGGTGGCCTTTGGCGGCAATGCACCGGCCTACCATATTGCTCTGCTTGACAAGCCGACGATCGTATGGGATTTTCACTCTCTGATTCTTGGAATACAGATGATGTTCAGCTTTATGCTGACCGATAGTGAAAATCCGATTAAGCTCTGCAGGCACTGCACCAAAGCCTTTGTCGCAAGCAGACCAAGCGCTGTATTTTGCAGCCCTCAGTGCAAGAATAAGCATAATGTTTACAAAAGCAGAGCAAGAAAAAACAATTTCGACAGAAAGGAGCAAGGCAATGATTGATAAATGGATTGCTGAAGCAACAGAATGTGATTTCAAGGTTGCTCTGGAAACAAAGAAGCCGAAAAGCTGGCTAAAAAGCGTCAGTGCCTTTGCAAATGGTATCGGTGGTACTCTGATTTTTGGCATTGACGATAACCGAAATGTGGTTGGTCTGATGGACGCACAGGCAGATGCGGAGACGATCAGTCGCCTGATTAAAGAGCGTATTACGCCATATCCCAACTTCATTCTTGTGCCGGAACAAGAGGATGGTAAAAATATTCTGATACTGACAGTCTCCTCTGGATACTCTACACCCTATTACTACAAAGCAGATGGTGTTATGGAGGCATATATCCGCATTGGAAATGAGAGTGTGATTGCTCCAAGTTTTGCCCTGAATCAGCTCATATTGAAAGGCATGAACCGAACCTATGACACTCTAAACTCTGAATATGATTTCAAGGACTATGCTTTTTCCAAGCTGCGAGAGAGATACAAGGTCTGGACCGGTAATAGCATGGAAGATAAGCTGTTTGACTCCTTCGATATAAGAAATGAATACGGAAAACTGACAAATGCAGGTGCTTTACTGGCAGATGATTCTCCAATCAGACATTCCCGACTGTTCTGTACACGCTGGAATGGTTTGGATAAAAGCGGCGGTATGGTGGATGCTCTCGACAGTGCAGAATATTCCGGCAGCTTAATTATCCTGCTCAATGAAGGTGTCAGCTTTGTAAAACGGAACATGAAAACTCGTTGGAAGAAAACCGCAAACTCTCGTATTGAAATGCCGGATTATTGCGAACGAAGCGTTTTTGAAGCCCTTGTCAACGCTTTGATCCATCGTGATTACCTTATTTTAGGCAGCGAAGTTCATATTGACATATATGATGACCGTCTTACAATCTATTCTCCCGGCGGCATGGCTGATGGAACACGGATACAGGAAAGAGATATATCCAATATTTCCTCCACTCGCCGCAATCCCGTACTCGCCGATATTTTCGGGCGGTTGGGTTACATGGAGCGTCAAGGAAGCGGCTTTAAGAAGATTACGGAATCTTACCATGCTGCTCATAACTATCGTAAAGAGCTGGAACCGGAGTTCTATTCCGATGTTACCTCATTCCAAGTCACGCTGTATAACTTGAATTATGGCACAACAACAAACTCCGCTAATGTTACGATTGAGGATGAAAGCGTTGCGATTACTACTGACTATGTTGCGATTGAGGCTGCGATTGATGGGTTAAACGCAAGCCAGACTACAATTAAGAAAGCAAAAGAGGTTTATAAAAACATGGGAACTGACGGTATCTTTGGTCGTTCCGACATTTCCTCTATTACAGGAGATTCCGTTACCGCTGCCGGCAATCTTATCAGCAAACTGAAAGCCGCAAGCTTAATCGCACCAGTAAAAGGACATGGAAAAGGCAAATATCGTTTTATCGAACCGCATAATTAAAGTTTATGCCCGTTATCAGCCACACAGCCGATAACGGGCATTCCATTAAGCATATACAATTTCAGTCAAAATGATTTCTTCCGCACGGCTGCGGATGCTGTTCATGCGGCGCACCCATTCCATTTGGTCAGCCGCTTTGAGTGCTTCAGTTACGCCCTCCTGCTTTGCCATAGCGGAAACGAGGATTCCCATGCGCTCGTTGCAGGCTTGGTCGATCTCAGACAGATGCTTGAACAGCGTTCCCTCCAGCACATAGTTGTTGTAGAGTGTTTTACGATACTCTTTCAGATAGCTGCGGCGCATACGCCCGTACTTGCCGATCTGATACTTGCCGGTGTCCGGCAGGGCAAGGTTGGGGATGAAATAATCACCCACTTGACGGTATGTACCGCCCATTTCTTCAAAGATAGATTTCATAGAATATCAGCTCCTTTTGTGTTGATTTTCAGCGGTTATAAGGCTTTTTGACTCCTTTCCTACAACTGCTTTTCAATTCACCACAAATGAGCCGCAGTCATATGTATTAGGTGGGAGAAACCACCCTTTACATATTAACTCTTGGTTGGAGATGGAATTGCTCTCGCCCTGTAACTCATCATCACGGCTCAAACGCTCATACAGAGGGGTGATTTTCTCGTTTCTCATGGCTGTACCTCCTGAAATGAAAATGCTCTAAGTGACTGCTTCACTAACCATGACAAAAACCATGATTAAGAAGTCACTTAGATCATACATCTCCTTGCGCCTGCAACTGTTCGACAACCGGCAGAAGTTCCTTGACTTTTTCATATTTCCTGGCCATAACATTACCCCCTGATGTAGTACTTCTATTTTCCCACATCAGGGGACGTTTTGTCTATTGTACGTTTTTACTGGTTCAGTTCATCAAAGGGAGGCGCTTTGCGTAATGTGATAGCGTTTCATTTTTATTTCTCGGCTTTGCAGGGGGCGGAAACCCTTGTATTTGATACGTTCCTAATAAGCACTAAACTTATAAATCCGTGCAAAAATTACATAGCAAATTAGATTTAAGTATTACACCACAAGATTTTAGCAATATGCTCTATGATGAACTTTCTTGGCAACCAAAGGATTTAGAAGGTATACAAAAAATAATCAGTAAGTGTCCTCCAGAATCTGAATGCATTAAAATATTGAAAAGTCTCTCTGGCAAACAATCTATGAAAAAATATGTATATTCCATGCGTAACAGAATTGTTCATGAAACTAGAGAGGCTATTATTCCGTCAACAGATAATGAGACTTGGGACAAAGCGATCGCAGGAATGCTATATTTGCTGAAAGAAATTTAGCCTATGCATCTTAACATATTTTCAGGTTGATCTCTATTATGGAATTGCTGAAATATAGATAATTTTAGAGGACTTTTCATCATAGACAACTTCCTCCTTTTGGGATTAGCCCACTACCCACTTGTAGAAGGATGTAAGAATAAAACAAATGCTCAACAATACCTTAAATTTTTCCAAAAAGGAAAACCGTCCAAAATGAATTTTGAACAATTTTCCTTTAATGACACTCCAACCATTTTCATCAAAAAACGCCTAAATATGCGGTTTTTCTGTATTCAAAGTGCAAAGTGTAGAATTTGTTTGATTTGTGCTAACTTCTGGCACTCTATGCGCTCTGCGGGGAAAAATGAAGAGCACGTGGACTCCTTTGCATCTGCCGGCGATACTAGGGAGACCGCTCGATACAACAGCAATGAGAAACAGGAGAACAGTATGAATTGTCCAAACTGCGGGAGCCCTGTTACGGTGCAGGGAAACCACTGGGAGTGCGGCTGGTGCGGGGACTTTGGGGGATTTCCTCCCCTTGTACGCACCGGAACAAGCCGACAACCCGGCACTTAAGGACCTGGAACAGGGTGTCCTTTCCACTTTGGAAGGAATCCAGGAATACTTCGACAGCAGAGGAACACCTCCAGGAAACGGAGGCCGCTGAACAACTGCTCGGAAACGATCTATATGATTTCTGTCAGAATGAAAGCATTCAGCCCAAGCTCCTGGCGCAGCTCAAGCAGGACGACCGCTTGGCACGGCAGCTATTTCAAAGTGCTTACGCAGACAGCCCTCAGGAAGAATTGATTGCAGCATGTGACCGGTTGGGAGAGCAGACGCTGAAAGCGCATCTTCAGGCGCTCTTAGACCAAAATCCTTTTTGCTGAAGGGACATTGTCTTGCCCCTTTGTCCCTGCCTCTCTGCACTTCACGAAGATGAACCATATCAGAGGAAAAACAGGGGTATTTATGAAAGAATCTGCACTGCGTGATTTGATCGCACAGAAAATTTCTCAATTAAAACTGGGATTGATCTTGCTTCAAAAAGAGCAGTATATCCCGGGTAAGCACGGCACGAATAGCTTTATCGACCTATATGCCAGGGATGAGAAGGGGCGCCATGTTCTGATTGAATTGAAACGCAGCAATATCGCTGCGCGGCAAGCACTCCATGAAGTCAGCAAATATGTAGAACAAGTCAAGCAGCACTTTGGCGCAAAGGATTCCGAGATATTCGCGATCATTGCTTCCACCGAATGGGGAGAGTTGCTTCTCCCCTTTTCTCGTTTTTGTGAGGACGCCGGTTTTTCCATCGAAGGAATACAGATTGACGTAACGGAGGATCATTCTGACTGTCAGGCCCGCCCTATATCGCCTCTTGCAACCATCCGGGGGCGGCTCATCGCACCATGGCATCACATCTATTGGTACACGGACAAAGATGCCCTGCAAAGAGGGATTGCTGCCATTGAAGGGGCGTACAGCGCGAAGGGAATTGACGACTATGTGATCGTTTCCTTTTACCTGCCGGATCCCTCTCCCCCAGAAGAGCGACGTGCTGCCCTGCTGTCTGAGGTTGCAAATATGCTGAAGGTTCCACAGGCGTCGCTGTCCGCCTCGCTTGCCAGCTTCTCCCCTCCAACCTATGAGTACATGGCATACGCCGCTGTCCAAATGCTCCCGGACGAAACATGCCTGCAGATCATTTCCTGTGACGAAGCTCTTTTCGAGGAAGCACAGAACGCCATTCTCCTCATGCCCAAGGGACCGGCGTTGACGTTCTCGCAGCTCATAAAAAAATATTACCATGGCAGCCTTGCCGCCCTGCTTGAAACCGTGACCTGGGGCGGCAGGGACGAGCGGGACAGCTATCTTGTCGAAGATCTTGGCGCCCAGTATCAGTCCTACCGATTTGATATTTTACACGGCACCGCCACTGGGTTTTTTACCCTTCAAGACGCCAAATGGCGCCCTTGCGGCCCAGTTGCTCTGCCTGTATTGTTCCAAATATGTGCCGAGAAAAACCAATCACTTGTCCGAGAGATCCTTGAAACAATAAAGCCGCACGATCGAGGGACTTTTTTCGAATGCCATCCTGTAGACCCATAAAAACTTTTGACAACCGCCCGGAAATGGACTATTGTCAAGATAGCTCTCTTGAAATCCACTCTGCCCTGAACACTGGCTCCCTTTGCCGTGCGGGGCAACTTACTGGAGGAACAATATCATGCAGACTGCAGCTGACCTGAGAAACCTGCTGGCCAGAATCGACCGGAAGGGCTACCCGGCCTACAAAGACACCAAAGGCGCATACCAATTCCCGGACTATGTACTGTCCATCGACCATGTACAGGGGGACCCCTTTGCCGCCCCCTCCAAAGTCAGTATTCACGTGAGGGGAAGCGCGGCGGCTTTTCCTCCGTCCCTCTACCGAACCCCTGTTCAACGGATCGCGCTTCAGGATGCGCTGAACCGTCGGTTCGCCC
>OLOZ01002335.1_pt1 | contig 10893 bp, 8 predicted proteins | sample 1673021 | NCBI WGS metagenome assembly OLOZ01 (sample SAMEA3136747, study PRJEB25190) | human gut metagenome | biome: human gut; feature: human-associated habitat; material: faeces | place: Austria | collected 2013
AGCAGAGGAGCCGAATCGGTACACAACTGATTATATTGATGGAATTTTGACAGAGAGCCCATTATGACGGGCTCTCTTTGTATGTAAGGCGCTTTAAAGAAAGAGTGAAAAAGCATAAGAGGCCGGCCATACGATCAAAAGTGCGGGAAGCAGATTGACAGCGCTTATGCTTTTAATCTTTGCGATATTAAGCCCCAGAATAAATGTCATCAGTCCGCCTACAGCAATAAAATCATTGAACATATTTGTCGTGATAAACGGAGTTATAAGCTGAGATGAGTAAAAGAACAGACTGAGTATGAGAAACTGCGGAATGATTATAAGATTCATAGCCTTTCCCAGCGTCGAAGCGAATATGACAGAGGCGAATATGTCCATAGTGGCCTTTGACAGCAATATGGTGAAATCGCCGGTAATGCCTTCATCGATGGCGCCGAAGATATTTGTGCCGCTGGCGCAGAATGTTATGGCAACAATCAGATAGAATTGTAAATATTCATCTTCATCATTTGGTACGGAAAATTTGAATTTGAGGAGTATCTTACTGAAAAAGCTTTTGATATGTTTTTCAGCATCAAGAAGTTCTCCTACTATCATTCCAAGGATAAGAGAGAGTATGACAGCCGGAAGAGAGCTGAGCTTTATCAGAGATGTTATTCCTATGGCTATCGCTGCGACACCGAAGACATCGTGGAGTGAATGTTTTAATTTTTCCGGAAGCCTGTTCTGCATAAAACATCCTATGTTTGTCCCTATGAATACACATAAACAATCAATTATAACCCCTAATGGATACATATATTTTTCCTTCTTTCTTCTTGATATTTGTTCATTTTACACAAAAGATATGGAAATTTAACATAAAATTTTTTCTGTGTCAAGTATAAGAGCGCGAAAAAGAAAAATTAAAGGTATTATTGCACTCCGGGCTTTTTTGCGATATCATAAAAAAGAATATATTTTTTTAACCAGAGAAAGGACAAATATAATATGAGATATAGCCTGGTTATTTTTGATCTGGACGGCACGATACTTGATACATTGGAAGATCTTACCGATAGTACGAATTACGCTTTAAGTCAAAATCATCTGCCTGTACGGACTTCAAATGAGGTGAAGCAGTTTGTCGGCAATGGTATACATAATCTGATTGAAAGAGCTGTGCCTCAGGGTTCAGAAGACAATGTTACGGAAAGGGTGTTCCGTGACTTTAACGAGTATTATAAAGATCATTGCTTTGATAAAACAAAACCTTATGAGGGTATGCTGCAATGTATTGATACTCTGAAAAATGCGGGTATTCGCATAGCAGTCGTATCTAATAAAGCCGACTATGCAGTTCAAGAATTATGCAGGAAATTCTTTTTCGGGCTTTCGGATATTTCTGTAGGAGAAAGAGAAGGTGTTAGAAGAAAGCCTTGTCCGGACAGTGTGGAATATGTTATGGATGTTCTTGGTATTGATAAGAAAGAGTCGGTATATATAGGTGATTCTGAGGTTGATATACAGACTGCAAAAAATGCAGATATAGATGAGATCGCTGTATCATGGGGATTTCGGGAAAAAGATTTTCTAAAGAGCCATGGAGCAGAGATTATTGCGCAGACACCTGATGAGCTCTGTAAGATACTTATGCGTGAGAGCCGATAAAGATTTTTTTCAGATATTCATAAACAGTAAAAAGGAGGATTTTACTTGTCAGTAGCACTTAGTTTAGTTTTAGTAGTATTTTTTTTATTGATGAATGCATTTTTCGTTGTAGCTGAATTCGCCCTTGTAAGAGTTCGTAAATCACAGCTGCAGATTGCCGAAGAGGAGGGGAAAAGCGGTGCAAAAGCGGCTTTGCTCGTGGCTAATAATGTAAACGCGTATCTTTCGGCATGTCAGCTTGGTATAACACTGGCATCGCTGGCTTTGGGATGGCTGGGAGAACCTGCTGTTTCAGAGCTTATTCGTCCGGGTCTTGCTTTTTTAGATGTTCCGGAATCTGCAGTGTCGGCTATTTCTGTCGCAGTGGGATTCGCTTTGGTAACAGCTCTGCATATCGTGGTAGGAGAGCTTATCCCGAAGTCTTTGGCTATATTTTCAACGGATAAATATGCCCGTTTTACGGCTTTGCCGCTTGTGTGGTTTTACCGTATAACGGCGCCGATAATGTGGCTGTTCAATTCCGTCACAAACGGAGTTATGAAGCTGATGGGTCATGATATCGCTAACGAACATGAAGTTTATACCGGCGAAGAGATTCAGATTCTTATCGATGAAAGTACCAAGAGCGGTCTCATAGATCCCAAACAGAATGAATTTGTGGACAATATATTCGAACTTTATAATAAAGATGTATACTCTATCATGACTCCGAGGACAAATATGGAGTGTTTTGATCTGGCGCTGCCTTACAGTCAGAATTTGGATATGATAAAGAGATGTAAATATACGAGATATCCTGTATGCAGAGGAGATAAAGATCACATAGAGGGATTTATTCATCTTAAGGATTTATACTGGAATGATGAGAAGATAAACGGAACCAACTATGAGAATCTTCCCGTAAGAGAGGTGGTAGCAGTTTCCGAATCTCTTTCTGTGGATCGTCTTATGCAGATAATGCAGGATAAAGAGACTAAATTTGCTCTTGTTGTAGATGAATACGGCGGGACTGCCGGTATTGTCACTTCATCAGATGTTATGAAGCAGATAGTGGGGAATATAGATGATGATGAATATATACAGAGCGAAGATTCGAAGGTGATATCGCTGGGTCGCAACAGATTTCTTATAGACGGGCTTCTTCCTGTCTCAGAGCTTGTGCAGCTGATAGGTTTCGAGCCGGAAGAAACAGAAGAATGTGAAACTGCTGCCGGACTTCTTCTGACTATTTTTGACAGAATCCCGGATGAAGGGGACAGAGTATCAATAGAAAATAAAAATACAAAGGTGACGTTTATCATAAATCGCATGGAGCGTCACCGCATAGATAAAATAAGGATCAAGATAGAAAAACAGCAGGAACAGGAGCCTGCTGAGGATAAAGTTTCTTAATATGAATTTATAAAATTTGAGAAACTTGCTTCTTTTGCTTTTTCAAGATGCAGCTTCATGGCTTGTGAAGCTGCATCGTATTTTTTTGCAAGCATGAGTTCGATGGTATGTATATGTTCATCGTTGGAAGCGATAATACGGTCGCGTGAGCCATTGCCTGCGATGACGCGAAGTCTGTAGTTCTGGTTGTATATATGATCCATAGTATGTATGAAATAGACGTTTTTGCTGGATTCTATAAGCAATTTGTGAAATTGTTCGTCTTTGGAGTATATTTCTTCAGAGGAAATTTCGAGAAGGTGCCTTCTTGTGAATGTATCTTTCATTGAAGTAAGTATCTCAGGTGGGACGAATTGACCATAGTTTTTCACGATATATGGTTCGATAAGAAGTCTTGTTTCAAATATCATATTTATTTCATTAACCGAAAGATCAGACACCATGACTCCCTTTTTAGGAAGTATTCTTACAAGATTTTCCTGTTCGAGTTTACTGAGAGCTTCTCGGATAGGTGTTCGGCTGGAGCCTATTTCTCCCATGAGCATGGATTCGTTTAGAAATGTACCCGGAGCATATTCACAGTTTACGATTTTTGTTTTTATAAGATTATAAGCTTTGCTTTTAAGACTTTCTTTTGCCATAGCAGACTCCTTCTTAAATTTTGGTATATTTATACAGTATAATACATTATAAAAAAAAGCAATAGTCTAAGTTGTAAAAATACATTGACAACACAAAATAGTAAGAGTAAAATTATGCTGTAAAATATGTTGTATACAACAGATATATATAAAATATTTATGATGTATAACAACAAAATATATCGCTATTTATTATTATTTTTTGGAGGTAGAAATGAGTGATTTACAAAATACCACCGGCCTGAAACGCCATAAAGTAGGGCTTCTGGCCATAGTGGGAACGATCTATTCGTTGACTGCTGCGGGAGCTTATGGTATTGAAGATATGGTGCCGGCGGCAGGCCCCGGATTATGTATGGTAATGCTGGTAGTCATTCCTATAGTATGGGCTTATCCTCAGGCATTTGTATGTGCTGAAATGGGTTCGGCTATACCGGCAGAGGGCGGACCTTATAAATGGGTTCAGGAGACATGCGGTGAGTTTTGGGGATTTCAGATGGGATGGTGGAGAACAATAGGTGGATATTTTAACACCATAACATTCGTTGTGCTGGCTGCGGGTTATATGACAAGTGCTTTTGGTCTTACATCCACCCAGGAGTATGCTATGAAGATAGCTTTCATAGTTATCTTTACAATCGTTAATCTGCGCGGCATCAAAGATGTTGCTATTATTAATACTATAATATCCATAAGTATCCTTGTATCCTTTGCCATTGTCGCTGTTCTGGGATTTGCACATTATCATCAATCTCCTGTGGAACCTTTTATTCCTGAGAATCAGACTCTTATCGAAAGCATAGGAAATGCTCTTGCTATAGGTATGTGGATGTACGGCGGCATGGAGGCTATGTCTATTATGACAGAAGAGCTGGACAGACCGCAGCTGATACCTAAAGCTCTTATGATAGCTATACCGCTTATAATTCTTACATATATGATACCTACGATGGCAGGTTTGTGTTCACTGGGAGACTGGCAGCAGTGGGGTTCAGAAGGAATGTCATATCAGGATGTAGCTGCCTTTGGAGGACCGATATTTTACAGTTTCTTTATTATAGTAGCGGTACTTTCCAATATTTCTTTGTTTAATGGGTATATAGCATCTACTTCCCGAGGATTCTTTGTTATGGCAGCGGACAATCTCTGCCCTAAATTCTTGGTTAAGTGTGATAAAAAGAGGGGTGTTCCTTATGTAGGCGTACTTACTGTAGCTATCGTGGGATTTTTCCTCTGTACATTTGATTTCAGTTCACTTGTGGTGGGAACTGTAATGATGAGTATATTTGCATCAAGTCTTACGCAGATTTCAGGAATAATAAGAAGAGTCAGAAAGACACATGCAGATGGACCGTTTAAGCTTAAAGTGAAAGACACTTTATTTGTAGCTTACAGCGCTGTACCTTTTCTGGTGGGCTTCATAGCAATTTATCTGAGTGGTACTCATGATTTTGTTTACAGTATCTGCGGTATCATGAGCGGTCCTTTGATCTACATTATTCTTAAAGCAGCGAAGGGAGGTCTTACGAAGATCAATCCTAAGAGATTTCCGACTAATCCTAAGACTAAACTGGCGCCGGGAGATATTTCAAGAATTGGTCTGATTCTTGTAATGTGGGCTATACTTGGCGTTCTGGCGGTATTATGGTTCCCTTCATTTGACGGGGCAGATAACTATGATCCGGGAGTATTTAATCATTATCTGTTGGCTATAAAGCTGATAATAGGAATAGGTGGAGTTCTCGGAGTAGTTCTTATGATATTCGGAAGAAAAAAAGATCCGGCAAAGCTGTTCTGGTGTGAAAAGAACGATTAACAGTCGGTATAAAAGAAGGATATGTAGGGAGCATGAGATATATTGTGCTCCCTATACTTACTAATGGAGATGAGTTAAGTTATGGAAAATATCAATTGGATAAAGAATAAGGCTGATATATCATTTTCTACTGAAGTGATGGATGAGCTTTCTAAGATCACTGATAATAAAGATTGCGGAGGAAGAAGTGCAGGATCTCCTGCTGAACACAGAGCGGCAGATTATCTGGCAGAAAAGTTCAGGCAGGCGGGGCTTGTGAATGTCACTAAAGATCCGTGCAGTGTAGACAGGTGGGTATTTGAAGAGGCAAGACTTAAATATAGGGGGACAGATGGCGAACGCAAAGAGGTGATCTTGGGAGGATATGCTTGCAATGCTAACTGTAAAAATCGTGAGTTCCCACTGGTATACGCAGGGAGAGGTACAGAAACGGATCTGCGGCGTATTGATGTGAAAGGAAAACTTGTACTTATAGATATAAATCAGGCTGAAGAATGGTGGATAAATTTTCCGGCATATGAAGCTTCCCTTTCCGGGGCAGCCGGTGTTATATGTATAAATGTAGGGGGATTCGGGCAAGAAGGAGATAACGTTCTGGTATCTGAAGATATATGCGGACCTGCAGATCTTATGGTATTTTCTATCGGAAAAAGGGATGGGGCAGATCTTAAAGAGATTATGAAAAGATCAGAAAGTGCGGAGATGAAAGTTGTTCTCAGTGCCAGAAGTAAGGTGTCCGGCGGCGGGGTTTCCTATAATGTATGGGGAGATATTCCGGGGAAAACAGATGATGTGATATATGTGATAAACCATTATGATTCATATTATTTCACCGTCTTTGATGATGTGCAGGGCATAGGCTGGGCATTGGGACTTGCTAAATTATTTACCGAAAACGGATATGTTCCTGACAGAACTATAAGATTTGTTGCTCACGGAGCTGAAGAATGGGGACTTACAGATTGTAAATATGACTGGGCAGTAGGAGCTTATAAGCAAATAACGCAGGTGAGGCCGGAGTGGAGAAACAATGGCTTTGCTGTTGTAAATCTTGACGGATTTTATGCTGTGAAAGGTGAAGAAAGATTCTGTATAGTGTGTACGAAAGAGTTGTATGATTTTGTAAAAGAAAGTGTGTCAGATTTCGGAGATACAAAAAATTATACTATTGAAGTTAACATGAAGCTGACATCAGCTACTGAAGATTTCAGCTACACAAAGGCAGGAATGCCAAGTCTTGTAGCAGGAGCGTATGACGGATGTCTGGCCGACAGAAAAGTACTTCACAGTTCAGACAGCGGCTGGGATTCAGGATTTGATTTTGAGGCTTTTGAGATGTTTCACAGATTATTTGCGCATATCATCGTATCTCTTGACAGAACAAAAATATGCCCTGTAAATTTGAAACGGAGAATATATGATGCATATGAAAGTGTAAAAGTATATTTGAATGAAGAAGAAAAAACTGCCTTTGTGGATACTATAGGTCTTCTCGGATCACTCAGCGATAAAATAAAAGATGTCAATAAAAAAACGTCGGGCTTTATTTCAGGATCTGCTGAACATGATCTTCATGATCTTTACAGGCTTATTCATAAGAATTTTATAAGGCTTAACTGGAACGATGAGATGATAGCTCCTCATGAAAGATATATATCAAATATAGAGTCTCTCAAAATCGCTTCAGATCTTATGGATAAGAAAAAGTACGAGGAGGCGGCAAAGGTTCTCAGTGAAGTAGACTTTAATTATTATGCTGAATTTTTTAGTGAGAGAACATATACTTTCTTTGAAGAACAGGTGACCAAACGTGCTAAGCCAAGCTGGGGCGCAGGCCTTGTCGATAATGGAAATGAAAATCTTTATAAAGTCATAAGAGCACTGCTTAAAGGGGTATGTACAGATGCGGAAACAGAGGCTGTGAGAGAAGCTGAGAGAAGACAGCGTAAATATCTGAAAGATGCGATACTTGCAGAACTTAATGTATTGAAAGTGGTAAAGAAGGATGCCGGCAGTCTGCTTGGCAAACTATAAAGTTTGAGGAGGTAAAGCTTTGAAATATATATGCATAGAAAAACCTGGCGAGGTTTGTCATAAAGAAATGCCTGTACCTGAGATAAAGGAAGGAGAGGCCCTTCTTAAACTTCTTTACGGAGGCATATGTGGTTCAGATCTCGGAACTTATCGCGGAACTTTTGCTTATGCCGGATATCCAAGGATACCGGGGCATGAATTTTCAGCAGAGATCGCGGAGATAGGGAAAAACCCATATGGCCTTGAGAAGGGAATGGTTGTTACGGCTAATCCGTATTTTAATTGTGGCAGTTGTTATTCCTGCATGAGAGGGTATGTGAACTGCTGTGAGCATAATGAGACTATGGGAGCTCAAAGAGATGGAGCATTTTGCCAGTATATAACGATGCCGGCAGAGCGTCTTTATAAAAGTCAGGGCATACAGGCCAGACATCTTGCTCTCGTGGAGCCTTTCTGCATAGGTTATCATGGAGTGAAAAAAGCCGGCATCAGAGAGGGCGAAAAGGTTTTGGTTATAGGTGCGGGCACCATAGGTATCGTAGCTGCTCTTTCGGCAAAAGAGGCAGGCGCATCGGTAGATATATGCGATGTGGCTGAAGATAAACTTAAGTATGCGGAGTGTTTTGGATTTGACGGGTATATAAAAAACAATGAACATTTTGCAGATAGCGTGAAAACTCGAACAGACGGAAACGGATATGATGTGACTGTAGAAGCAGTAGGCCTTCCACAGACGTTTCAAAATGCGGTGGATGCAGTGGCTTTTGCAGGAAGAGTGATACAGATAGGTGTGGGAAAGAAAACTGTAAATTTTAATTTTACCGAACTGCAAAGAAAAGAACTTAAGATATACGGTTCAAGAAATGCGGTGAAGAGTGATTTTCTTGAGGTTATAGATATCTTTAAGACAGGAAGGATTCCACTTGATAAGATAATTACAAATACTTATTCATTTGATGAAGGTGATAAGGCCTTTAAAGAATTTGACAAAAACTCAGCTGAAATGCTCAAAGTGATGATAGAGTTTTAAGGAGTTTCGATGAAAGATTTAACATATAAGACTTTGAAAGAAGCGGGTTATCACGGATACCTGCTTGAAGACGGAAAAGAAAAAGTCATTCAGTTCGGCGAAGGTAATTTTCTTCGGGGATTTGTGGATGATTTTATAGATATAATGAATGAAAAATCCGGTTTTGACGCTAAAGTGGCAGTCGTGCAGCCTATACCGGAAGGCCGCGCGTGTATGCTGAATAATCAGGAAGGACTCTATACTCTTTATTTAAGAGGAAGAGAAGGCAATGAAATAAAAGATGAGAGAAGGATTATCAGCTGTATAAGTAGAGGCATAGATCCCTATACAGAGTTTGATTCGTTCTTGGATCTTGCGGCTAATGATGATATTGAATTCATCATTTCAAACACCACAGAAGCAGGTATCATATATGACGAAACATGTTCTCTTCAGGATGAACCGCCTGCTTCTTTTCCGGCGAAACTGACGAGACTGCTGTATGAGAGATTTATGAGAAGCAGCGGAGGAAAAGGATATATTATACTTTCGTGTGAACTTATAGATGATAACGGAAAATATCTTAAGGATGCAGTGTTGAAACACAGCAAGGATTGGGAGTTGGGATCCGAATTCAGAGAATGGATCCATGAGGAAAATATTTTCTGCAGTACTCTTGTGGATCGTATCGTCACAGGATATCCGTCAGAATCGGCAGAAAAACTTCACAGAGAAAACGGATATAAAGATGATTTTCTTGATACAGCTGAATATTTCGGACTATGGGTAATAGAAGGGCCGGATGATATAGGCAGGAGAATTCCTTTTGATAAAGCGGGGCTTCCTGTAATAGTAACAGATGATCATAAACCGTATAAGATCAGAAAGGTAAGGATCCTCAATGGAGCTCATACATCTATGGTTCCGGTGGCATTGTTGTATGGTGAAACAATTGTAAGAGACAGCATGCAGAATGAGGATATAGGAAGATTTGTGAGGGATCTTATTACAGAAGAAGTAATTCCGACTATACCTCTTTGCGGGGATCAGCTCAACAATTTTGCAAGAGATGTTTTTGATCGTTTTGAGAATCCTTTTATAGATCATAAACTTGAGGATATATCGTTAAACAGTATTTCAAAATGGACTGCGAGAGTAAAACCTGCCTTGAAAGATTTTGTCTTTGAGTATGATATTCTTCCGGTACATATAGTATTCTCTTTTGCTGCTTTGATAGCATTTTATAAAAAGGGAAATATTCGGGATTCTAAGGAAGTAATAGAATTTTTTGAAGAAGCCGGAAAATATGATGATAATAAAGAGCTTTTAGAGGATTTCATGGGCAACGAAAAGTTTTTCGGAGAAGATTTGAGGGAGATAAAGAGTTTCGGAGAACTTACGCAACAATATCTTGATCAGATAGAGCAGATGGGTATGAAAGAGGCTTTGAGGCTGTTTCTCAAGGAGCAGAATAATGGAATGGATTAAGATAGATGATAGGGATAATGTAGCCGTTGCACTTTCTGATATAGAGAAAAACCAACCTGTCCCAAAGGGTCATAAATTTGCTCTTTGCAGTATCGGCAAAGGAGATAGGATAATAAAGTACGGAGCTCCCATCGGTGTTGCCACAGAGGATATAGCTGAAGGAGACTGGGTACATACACATAATATCAAGACATTATTAGATCAGGAAAGCAGATATGTATATGAGAAAAAGGGTGCTTTAAAAGAAATATCACAAAGCCATTCTGCTTCTTTTCAAGGGTACAGAAGAAAAAACGGAAGCTGCGGTATAAGAAATGAGATATGGATAATCGCTACAGTAGGATGTGTCAATTCGGTAGCAGATGATATAGCGTATCAGATGCGTGAAGAGGCAGCTGAATATACTGATGGTATTATTGTCATAAAGCATCCGTACGGATGTTCACAGATGGGAGAAGATCAGGAGGCTACATTAAAAGTGCTTTCTCAGCTGGCAGCGCATCCTAATGCAGGAGGGGTGCTCATGCTGGGTCTTGGGTGTGAGAATTGTAATTTCAGCGAACTTGGGAAGGTTTTCTCTAAAGAACAGATGGGCGACAGAGACAGAATAAAATGGCTGAAGTGTCAGGATGTAAGCGATGAAGTAGAAGAAGGAAAAAAAATGGTCCGGCAGCTTATTTGTTATGCCGGGAAATTCAGGAGGCAGAAAATAAATGCTGATGAGCTGATAGTTGGGCTTAAATGCGGAGGTTCTGACGGACTTTCGGGGATAACGGCAAATCCTCTTGTGGGAAAGTTTTCTGACAGGCATTGCGGCAGAGGCGGAAGCGTAATACTTACGGAAGTTCCTGAAATGTTCGGAG
>OLOZ01002339.1_pt1 | contig 10885 bp, 8 predicted proteins | sample 1673021 | NCBI WGS metagenome assembly OLOZ01 (sample SAMEA3136747, study PRJEB25190) | human gut metagenome | biome: human gut; feature: human-associated habitat; material: faeces | place: Austria | collected 2013
GCATGCCTCTACGCAAGTCGGCTCTTCTCCACGGGCAAGCCTATGCCAGCACATTGTGCATTTTTCCACCGTATGCTTCTGGTGTTCAGGCGCATCTGTGTCTCCAACGGCAAATCCTATTGAATGAGTCGGCTCATCCCAATTGAAAGAACGAACCCCCGTATAAGGACAAGCAGCTATGCACATACGACATCCAATGCATTTATCATAATCTTGCCTTACCGCACCGGTATCCGGATCTTTAAACGTTGCACCGACAGGGCAGACCTTCACACATGCAGGATTCTCGCAATGTTGACACGCAACGGTTACATACTCCTTGCTGAGATTAGGAAACGTTCCACTCGCTGTATCCATGGAGGCGCCACCATTTGTCAAAACGCGGTTCCAGATCACATCGTCTGGTAAATTATTCTCAATTTTGCATGCTATAGAACAGGTATGGCACCCGACGCACCTTATTGTATCTATGGCAAAGCCGTATCTCGATCCACTCATTTTTACTCTCCCTGCCCCCACGGTCGAATGTCTGCCGCCACATCCATAAACGATGTGTTTACGGTAAACGGATTGCAATGAGCTGAGGTCATTTCCGAGAACCCGCCTTCCTTGAATTCACACTGCTGCCAGCCTTTCGGGTAAATCAGCACCCCTGGACGAATATCGTCTGCGTAAATCGCACGAACGACGGCATGTCCTCGTTCGTTGAACAGCTCGACATAAGAATTGTCTTCAATGCTGCGGGCTATTGCATCTGATGGATTAATCTTCACAATGGGCTCGGGCGCGATCTCACGCATCCATTCATTTTCGAACTCGCCAGTGTGCCAGCGTGTTCGTAGCCGGTGCGACATCAAAGTAAAAGGATATTTTTTCGCGACCTCACCCCTGGGCCACGCTTCGTTGGGGAGAGAGAACGTTGGAACATGTCCAAAATCAGGATCGAGCTCTTGACCCCAATCGATACGCGGCACAACCGTTTCGCAATAGATATTTGCCCTGCCCGTTTCTGTTGGAAATACTCCGCCATAGAATTTGATATCTGTTTCGTCGTAACAGATATCTTTTTCAACCCGAAGCCTATCGAGAGTGATGCCCCGTTCAAGACCGAGCTCGGACTCGTCAACCAATTCCCTCAAGTACTCTTCATCGGTCTTTTCAAAATACTCTCCAACGCCCATTTCGACCGATATTAACCGGGCAATATCAGAATCGCTTTTTGCCTCTGCAGGCGACTCGACCGCCTTTTCGGTTATTCCAACATACGGATAATAACTACCCTTTAGCACATCCTCGACTTCAAGCGCATGCGCACAAGGCAACACTATATCGGCATATTTCACACTATCGCTATATTGCAGATCAGACACAACGATAAAGTCAATCTTATTCCACCATTCCAATATCTCATTTGAGCTTCCACCGCTCGACATAGGATTCGCAGCAGCTACAAATAGAGACTTGATCGGGTAGTCTTCCCCAGCATATTGCCCGGAGTCCATAATGTCAGTCATAGAAAGAACGGGAACAGTATTAACAAACGTGCCTGTCGGAGCCATGAACGCAGGATTAGTGTTGAAAGAGTACCAAGAACCTCCAACACAAGAGCCAGCACGCCCTACCGTGCCCGTCAAAATAGCCAGCGTAGCAAGCGCCTGCCCGAACTCGGCACCATTATCGTAAGCCTGACTTGCATATCCTGCGATGTTCCAGATCTCTCCTTCGGATTCCTCGATTGCGAGCTTTCGGATATCGTCAACTGAAACTTCAGTCAGTTCCGAGGTTCTTTCAAGCGAGTACTTTCCGAGCTCATCGCAAAGCATGTCGAAGGCTGTTTTCACTGGTATCCCATGCACCAGCCTCTCTCCGGAGAGAGCCGGGCTGACAGCGGCATCATAGGCAACTGTTGTCTGCGATTGCTCATCCCAGACAATAGGAGAATCGAGGATTTCCGACACATTTTCGACAGAGGAGTCTCCTTTCTCCTTAGAAAGAATGCCGAGGTCGCTTGCACGAAGGATTTTTTTTGTATCCTGACGTATCAAAAAAGATGCATTCGAATGATTTAGCAAAAACTCCTTATTGTGCAAATCGTTTTCGACGATGTAATTCATTATCCCAAGGAGCAGAGCGGGGTCCGAACCGGGACGATTAGACACCCACATATTCGCCTTAGACGCAGTGGTGGAGTAGTTGGGGTCAACTACGATAAGCCTCGTACTTCCCTTTTCCATTGCATCAGCAAGGGGCCACCAATGCTGCCACCAAGCATCGACAAAGTTGCACCCCCACATGACAACTTTATCGGCATTGCCTATGAGCGAGGCTCCATTTCGGAACATCCCGTCCCCCGCAACCCGCGCCATGCCATATCCAAGGGCCATATCTGTGCAGTAATCCACCATGGTCATCTCGAGAACATTTGCAAGCCGTCCTAAAAGACCTCCAAAGTTGCCCGAACCAAGCGCGGCGCAATTCCCAGAACCCCAATAGTATGCAATAGAGCGTGGACCGAATTCCTCCCTATACGATTTCCATTTTGACGCAATAGTAGATATTGCCTCATCCCAACTGATTCGTTCCCAATTGCCTTCCCCTCGCTCGCCAGCTCGCTTCATCGGATAAAGAATTCGATTGGGGTTGTAAACAGCACGCATCCTTGAACGACCTCGAAGGCACATACGAGAACCCCGAGGGCTTCCGCCCTCAATCGGAGAAAGCTTTACAATCTTTCCATCTCTAACGTGTGCTTCATATTGACAGTAAACACAGGTCCAGCAGCAGCCTACACGACATTTTGTTTGGTCCTCAGGCTCCTCGGCAAAAGCCCCCTCATCAGGACCAAGCGCCCGTAAGACACCGCCGCCGATAAGCGCCGCCGCTCCCACAGTCGCCCCAGTAGCCTTCAGGAGACCTCTGCGAGTGAGATTGGAACGCTTTTCGCTTCCAGACATTCTCTCCTCCTCTTTCGAGTGAGAGGAACGCGCAATTCAGACAGAGAGCTGATCCGCAGAATCGTCTTGCGCTTTCCTCCTCTTTCCCATCCCCCATGGGCGAACCCGGTAATCGCGCAACAGTTTGATGGGATACCGTACATGTCTTTAGAATCGGCCGGATTCTGATGCTGCCAGTCTGTCATACTCTGTCATATGTTGTCAAGAGAAAATGTAGGACAATCTATGACAAAATTTGTCCTTGATTCAAAACACCGGATCAGAGATCATTTCATGCAAACCATTTTCATGGCAGAAAATTGCACCATTTTGCAAAGTCAAGTCTTGATTATAGAATATTTGTTTGTATTATTATGAATTAAGCGGGGAGCTGGGGCTCTCTGCATACATCTCCCCTAACACCAATTCTAGATAACGGGAGGGAGGTGATGCAGATGAGCATTTTCCTGGCCTTAGTCCAGACTTTGATTGGAGCCGCCACTCTTGGGGTTGCACTTTTGGCCCTAGAAAGCGGGGACCCGCCACATAGTGACGGGTCATCCAACAACAGCGAGGACTAGGCACCCTCGCTACCGGGACGTCTTCGGGCGTCCCGGCCCTTCGGGGCCAAGTTCTCTAGGCGAGGCCCATTGTAGCACAGATGCGTCGTCGGTCGCTAGGCCTTCTCCCCGCCTTCGGGCACAAAGCCCTCGCTGAAGGCGCTGGGGATGACGAGCGTGCCGCCAGATTGCTTCACGGACTCGTAGGCCAGATGCATGGTGCGCAACCTCATAGCCTCGGGGTCTCCGGCATAGCTGGCGCTCGCGTCCTTCAGCATGTCGGAGATATCCGCCTCCGCCTCAGCCAGGGTCATGCGGGCGTCGCGCTCGCGGGCCGCGATGGCGCCGGCGGCCATCGCCGGCTGCAGCTCGCGGGGCACCACGATGTCGCGCACCTCCACATCGATGACGTCGATCCCCCAGCTGTCCAACTTCGCCTCAAGTTCCTCTTTCAGCTCGGCGTCCAGCTGGTCGCGCCGACACGCCACCTCGGCCAGGCTCGCGCGGCCGATGGCCTTGCGCAGCATTGCCTGGGCCATCCACGAAACAGCGCTGGCGTAATCCTCCACCTCGCACGCCGCCTTCCTCGCCGAGAACACCATCCAGAACACCACGGCGTCCACGTTCACGGGCACCAAGTCGGACGTGAGCGTCTCCTCTGCGCCGAAGTAGGTGGCCGCCACGCGCTGATCGATGCGCACGGTGTAGAACTCGATGACGGGCCAGGTGAACACGATGCCCGGCCCCGCAACACGGTTGAATCGACCGAAGCGCATGACCACCGCGCGCTCCCATTCCATGACGATGTGCACCGATGAGGCGGCCAGGGCGCCGAGCACCACGGCGGCCACGAGGGCCGCAAGCCCGATGCCACCCGCGAGGGCCTGGGCGCAGACAAGCACAATCGCACAGACGACGGCGAACACGATGATGGTGAACGCCACGGCGCCGTTGCGAGAGGTGCGGCTACGCCCCGTTTCCAAGCGAGCGCTCGTCGGCGGCGCCTGCAGCTGCGGGCTCGGGGAACTTGACAAGGTGGCCTCGCCGTGCTTCTTGCGGGTCATGGGCTGCTCCTTCGCTTGTGCCATCCTTCTCGCGCTTGGCCTTGGCGGCCACGAGCGCCGCTGTGAACTGCGCGTCGATATCCTCCAGCGACATGCCGAGCTCCTGGCAGCGCTTGAGGTACTCTGCCGTGACGATCTCCGCCGTCACCTCGGCCGAGACGCCGGGCTTGTCGGACACATCGGCCACAAACGCCCCGAGCCGCCGCTTCGACACGATGTAGCCGTCCTCCTCCAGGCTCTGGTACACCTTACTCACGGTGTTGTAGTTCACCTCCACCTCGGCGGCCAGGCCCCGCACCGTGGGCAGCTGGTCGCCCGGCAGGTAGAACCCCGAGGTGATGAGGTAGATGAAGCGGTTCTTCAACTGGAGCCAGACGGGGATGGAGCTGGCATCGTCCAGCTGGAACAGGTCCCCGGCCGGTATCGTCTTGCCTAGTTTGACCACAGGGTCACGTCCTCTCTTTCCGTTGCGGAGCCTTCTCCCCCGCTTTTCTCTGCGGAAGGCGCGGAACGCAAGCCCGCCGCCTCCTCGTTTTCGGAAGGTACGGAAGCGGGGGCTTCCGCTTCCTGCAGCTCCAAGGGACGCTGGGCACCGGCCTCCACCACCGCGGCGCGCAGGCCCAGAGCACCCACGAGCACGAGGGCAGCCGCAAGAGCCAGGGCCGCAGCGGGATACGCCTTCGCGACCGCCTTCGCAGCCGAGCGCGAGCGCCCGTGCCCGCGAACAAGGCAGCCGACTTCCACGGCGAGCGCCGCCGCAAGACCGCAGGCCACGAAAGCCGCCCACCAGGGCAGCGCCGCCGGGCCGTGCATGAGGCTCGTCGCCGAGGCTCGCACACCCGCGTGATCGCTTCCCAGCGCGAAGGCGAGAAGCCCCGCGGCCGCCACCGCCTCCGCCACGATGACGACCACATCGACGCGGGCGGCACTGCGCACCGCCTTCCGAACGCTCCCGTCGCCTTCCACGAAAAGCGCCCCGGCCATGAGCAGGGCGCAGCCGCAGGAGGCGGCCGACAGTGCGAAGAGCGCCGGTACCCAGGGCGACGACCACAGCCGCACCCCGGAAAGCGTCTGCAGCAGCCCGGCGTAAACCGCCACGACCACGGCCAGCCCGCAGGCGATGGTCTCCGCGACCACCATCGCGCACCGACGCAACCAGGGCACGTACAGAAACCGCGCCAGGGCAAGCGCTGCCGCCACCGCCGTCAGCAGCGCCACGGCCCAAGCGCCCAGATTCATGAGCGTGACGGGCGGTGCCAAAAACAGCGACAGCACGCGGTCGGCACGTCCGAGGTCGGCGGCGAGGCAGCCGGCGCCCAGGGCCAGCGCCCCGCACGAGAGGGCCAGCACACCGGCAACCAGGCGCTCAGCCGGGCGCTTCTCAGCGAAGTCAGGCACCACATCCGCGCCGAAGGGCTCGCGCACGAAGAGCAGGTCGGCCACAGACGCCGCGGCCACGCCGCCCGCGCCGACCCCGGCCAAGAACAGATAGGCTGTCACCAGCTCCCCGAACAACGCGCCCCCTTCGATTCCGTTTCCCGAAGTATGACACAAACGCTCGCCAATGTATATGACAACATGGGGCAGAAGCGAAAACCTATTCCACACGCAGCATGCGGTAGCCGATGCCAACGTGGGTTTGGAGATAGACCGGGCTGGCAGGATCGGGCTCGATCTTTTTGCGCAAGGTGGCCATGAACACGCGCAGGCTGGGCAAGTCGCTCGCCAGGGCGGCGCCCCACACCTCCTTCAGAATGTAGTTGTGGGTGAGTACCTTGCCGGTATTGTGGGCCAAAAGCACCAGAAGCTTGTACTCGATGGGAGTCAGATGAATCTCGTCGTCGCCCCTCACGACAACCTTGGCATCGAAGTCGATGGCGAGGTCACCATTGCGATACGTCTCCCCCGCCTCTTCCTCGGTCTCGTCGAAGGCGACGCGACGCAGCGCCACGCGCACTCGGGCAAGCAGCTCCGCAACCGAGAAGGGCTTTGTCAGGTAATCATCGGCCCCCGCATCAAGAGCCGTCACCTTATCGGCATCCTCCTGGCGCGCCGACAGAACGATGATCGGCACACGCGACCACCCGCGCACCGCTCCGATGACCTCCGTCCCGTCGCGATCGGGCAGTCCCAAATCCAAAATGACGAGGTTGACATCCCTCGCGCACGTAAGGTCAGCGAGAGCCGCCGTAGCCGTGGATGCCTCACGCGAACGATAGCCGTGCACGTCAAGGGCACACGTAACCAGATTGCGCACCGCCGGGTCATCCTCCACAACGAGGATAACGCCCTCATCTCTATCGCTCAACGTCCGCACTCCCTTCCTCGACGACGCCAACCGGAGCCTCTTCGCGCAGCTCTGCCGCGGGAAGAGCGAACGAGAACACGCAACCGTGAGGATAGGCATCGCGCAACACGATATCACTGCCGTGCGCCCTTAAGATAGAGCGGCAAAGCGAAAGACCCAGCCCCATTCCTCGACGCGCATCGCCCCCTTCGCCGTCCTCGCAGCCTGTGCCCACCCGTCCCCCGTGGTAGAACAGATCGAACACGCGCGCTTGCTCGGCGGGAGGGATGCCCGGACCGTCATCGGCCACCGCGACAACCACCCTATCGCCGGAAGCGCTGCGCTCGCGATGCGCGGTGAGGCGAATGGACGACCCCGCGGGCGTGTAGGCGATGGCGTTGTTCAAAAGGTTCACCACCACCTGCACAATCAAACGTCCGTCCATCTGAGCCAGGAGAAACTCATCCTCGATCTCCACCGTCAGCCGATGCTCGCTCACAGAGCGACTGACATGGCGCAGCGCATCGGCCAGCACATCGGAAACCAGTTCGGGGGCGCGCGACACTTCGACGTCGCCATCGTCGAGCCGCGTCACCGACAGCAAATTTTCCACCAGATTGATCAGCCAATTCGCGTCCTCATGGATATCCGACGTCAAACGCTTCCTCTGCGCCTCGTCCAGGACGTCCCCCGAGGCGAGCAACATATCGGCGTCGCCCGAGATGCTCGTGAGCGGCGTTCGCAAATCATGGGAAATGGCACGCAGCAGATTCGAGCGCAGCGCCTCCTTCTCGGCCTTGACGGCGAGGTTCTTCCGCTCGCTCGCCAGCGCCAGAGCCTCCGCCGCCTGACCGCATTCGTCAAGCAGCGCTACGAGCAGATTGCGCTCGAAGGAGCCGAAGTCGTCGTCGCCTTGCTCCATCACCAATCCCGCCACGCCGAACACGCGATCCTTCGAACGAATGGGAAGGTACAGGCAGCGCGCCTCGCGCAAGGTGTCCGTCGTTGCGCCGGCAGCCTCGCCATTGGCGGCGACCCACGACGCAACGGCCATCTCGCCCGGAGCCGCGAGATCCAGCTTCTCGGCGTCTCCCCCGCCGCTGCCGGGGACATCGAAGACCCGCGGCGGAAGGAGGCCGCCATGCGCCGCCCCATCGACCTGGTACATCACCACCGGCCGATCGAGAATCTTCACCACTTGGGCCGCCGCCGTCTCCAAACAAGCGCCGAGGCTCACGACCGCCTGGAACTCCCGACTGCTCTCCAAAAGCACCTCGGTACGGTAGGCCCGTCGCGCCGCCGTCGTCGCCTGACGCTTCAGCCGGATGGCCAGAGACGAGGCCCCCAATGTTCCTATCAGCAGAACCGTGAAGATGATGGGAGCCGATAGGCTATAGGCATGGAAGGTGTAGCGCGGCGCCGTGAAGAAGAAGTTGTAGGCCACGACACTGCCCAGCGCCACAAGCACGGCATACAGAAAACCATCCGCACGCGTGGCGAGCAGCAGCGCGACCAGCAGATAGGTCATGAGGATGATCGAGGGCGTAGGGCTTGCCAGCCACGCCACTTCCCCCAGCGCCGTCGCAACGGCTATCGCGAGAAGCGCTCGAAAAACATCGGAGGCCGTGAGGCGAAAGCTCGCATGGGTGCGCAAGCGCTCGAGCACCGAGGGGGCGTCCACCGCGGGGACGGCCGTCACCATGGCCTCGGGAGCGGCCCGCATCAACCGCGACGCCACGTCCCCGCATCCGAGCAGGCCGATGCGACCGGGCATCGAGGGCACCACGATACGGCGAATACCCGCCGCTGCGGCGTAAAGGGCCACGGGCTGCACCGGATCGTCCCCCGTCAACGTGACGATGTGCGCACCCATCTCCTCCGCAAGGGCGATCGAGCGGGCAAGGGCCGCATCGCCTTTCGATCGCCCCTCCACGCCCTCGCCGCCCGATTCGACCACAAGCGCCGTGCACGAGCCGCCAAACGCCTCGGCCATACCCGCTGCCGCGCGAATAACTCGCGGCGCCGCCGCATCGGCGGTCACCAGCACCAAAACGTCTTCGCCGCCAGCCGCATGCGGCACCGTAGCCGCAGAGGCGCGCGTGAGGCGGTCGGCAGCGCGACGCAGGGCAATTTCGCGCAGCGCCGCCAAATTCGATCGCGAGAAAAAGTGCGAAAGCGCCGACCCGATCCGCTCGGGCGTGTAGATTTTGCCCGAACGCAGGCGCTTGATGAGGTCAGCAGGCTCCAAATCGACGACTTCGACCGAATCGGCCGCGTCGAAAACGCGGTCGGGGATCCGCTCGGAGGGCGCCACAGCCGTCACGGAGGCAATCTTGTCGTTAAGCCCCTCGAGATGCTGCACATTCACCGTCGTGTACACATCGATACCCGCACGGAGCAGCTCTTCGACATCTTGATAGCGCTTGCGATGGCGGCACCCCGGCGCATTGGTATGCGCCAGCTCGTCTACCAGCACAACTTGGGGACGGCGCTTCAGGGCGGCGTCGAGGTCGAATTCGCGCAAAGCGACGTTTCGGTGCTTCACCGATTTCACGGGCAGCACTTCCAGGCCATCGAGCAAGGCAAGGGTGTCGGCACGCGTGTGCGGCTCAACGTAGCCCACTACCACATCGACGCCCTCATCTTGGACATGATGAGCCTCGGTGAGCATGGCGAAGGTCTTTCCCACGCCGGCGGCGTACCCGAAGAACACTTTGAGCCGGCCGCGCCCCTCGAAGCGCTCCGCCTCACCCGCTTCCTCTTCCTCCCGGATTCGCTGCAGGATGGCATCGGGGTCGCCGCGGCCGCCGCCGATCTCCCATCTCTCTCGAACTTCCGCCACGTCACTTGCCCTTTCGCGTCGTCCCGACAGCGCCCCTGCATCCTAGCACGCCCCACCCCTCAGCCGCATCTCATTCGCTATCCGTTTCCCTCAGGTTTTCTCCAAGCGCGCCAAGCTCCACTTACTCCAGCACGCCGTCGAGCATGAGGTTCACCTTCAGCACATTCACCCGCGCTTCGCCGATAATGCCCAACAGGGGGTACTCGGTGCACTGAGCAATAATGGCACGCACCTCTCTCTCGGGCCGTCCCGTTGCCGCAGCGATACGTTCCACCTGGTAATCGGCAGCGGCCGGCGAGATATGCGGATCGAAGCCCGATCCCGACACCGTCACCAAATCACTTGGAACGGGCTGCGCGGCACGGTCGGGATGGGCCGCCCGCACCTGCTGTATGCGTTCGTCCACTCGCGCGGCAAACTCGTCGCTCGCGGGACTGAGGTTCTCGGGGCTGTACCACAAAAGCGGCTGCCCCTCCGCATCGGAGAAGGAGCCGGCGTCGACCACCGTGGGCCGACCCCACAAATGGGTGTCGCTCTTAAAGGGCTGTCCCACCAACTCGCTGCCGTACTTCACCCCGTCGACCTCGATAATAGAGCCTGTCGCCTGGTACGGGAACGCTATAGCCGACAGCCCCGTCACAGCCCAGGGGTAAACGATCCCGCACAGCACACTTGCCGCGATAAACAACGCCAGGGCACTCGCGAAGCACCGCGTCACCATCTTTCCACTCATAATGCGTTCTTCCTGTTCTCGAAAATTGCCTTCACAACGGTTCAAACGAAGGCCGCCGCCATGTTGCGGCCCGGATGCCTTTACGCAACGCCGACAAACACCATGAGCGCATCGAGCGCCTTGATGGCCGCAAAGGGAACGATCACGCCGCCCAAGCCGTACACTGCCAAATTGCGCGCGAGCAGACGGTGCGGCGACGCCTCGCGACACTTCACCCCGCGCAGCGCAAGCGGAATGAGCGCGACGATGATAAGAGCGTTGTATATGATGGCCGCAAGCATCGCCGAGGCGGGTGTGGCCAGATGCATGATGTTGAGCACCTCCAAACCCGGATAAAGGGGCACGAGCAGCGCCGGGATGACCGCGAAGTACTTTGCCAGGTCGTTGGCGATCGAAAACGTGGTGAGGCTGCCGCGGGTCATGAGCAGCTGCTTGCCAATACGCACGATATCGATGAGCTTGGTGG
>OLOZ01002343.1_pt1 | contig 10874 bp, 9 predicted proteins | sample 1673021 | NCBI WGS metagenome assembly OLOZ01 (sample SAMEA3136747, study PRJEB25190) | human gut metagenome | biome: human gut; feature: human-associated habitat; material: faeces | place: Austria | collected 2013
TTCTTATGAATAGATGCAGAGATAGCGAGGTTTTTGATAAGACGGTCAGTATGATTAATGATTTTAAAGAGTATTACAGGAAAAATGGACAGGTTATATACGAGAACCCATCTCCCGGGAATAAAGCAGGAGGAATAACTACACTTGAAGATAAATCTCTGGGATGCGTACAAAAAGGCGGACATGCTGAAGTCACTGATGTTCTGCGATATGCCTGCCCTGTAAAAGAAAAAGGTCTTTCTCTGCTTGAAGGACCGGGAAATGATCTGGTGGCAGCAACTGCTCTTGCTGTTTCAGGAGCCCACATAGTGTTGTTTACTACGGGCAGGGGAACTCCTTTTGGAGGACCTGTCCCCACCATTAAAATATCGTCTAATCATGAACTGGCTTTTAAAAAGAAAAATTGGATAGACTTCGATGCAGAACGAATTCTGGATGTGGCAAAATATGATGAGATCACAGAAGAACTCGACAGATATATTTTGGATGTGGCATCCGGTAAAAAAAGCTGCAGTGAGGAGAAAAATTATAGAGATATAGCTATTTTTAAGCGAGGTGTGACATTATGAATGAGAATTATGAGCATATATCATCACAAATAAGTCGTATTGGTATTGTTCCTGTAATAAAGCTTGAAAAGACTGAGAATGCAGAGAAGCTGGCAAGAGCATTGAGTGACGGTGGTGTACCGGTAGCCGAAGTGACATTCAGGGCGGCGGGAGCGGATAAAACCATTAAAACCATGAGAGAAAGTTGCCCTAATATGCTTGTGGGAGCAGGAACAGTATTGTCTATAGAACAGGCAAGACAGGCTTGTGCGGCAGGTGCACAGTTTATCGTTAGTCCGGGATCTAACAGTGATGTGATTGAATATTGCATCAGTATTAATATGCCTGTATTTCCCGGGTGTCTTACACCTACTGAAATAGAGAAGGCTATGAGCTATGGATTGAAAATTATAAAATTCTTTCCCGCTGAGCAGTTTGGAGGGATAAAGACTATAAAAGCTTATGCTGCTCCATACCAGGGAATCAGATTTATGCCTACAGGTGGAATCTCTCTTGACAATCTGTCAGATTATATGTCAAGTAAAGAAGTGGCAGCGTGCGGAGGCTCATTTATGGTGAAGAAGGATATGCTTGATAACGAAAAATGGAATGAAGTGACAGTTCAGTGCAGGAGAGCTGTAGAGATCATAGAGAAAGTGAGGAGCAGAAACAATGGCTAAAATAGTAACATTCGGAGAGATAATGCTGCGTTTGAAACCTGAGGGATATCTCAGATTCTTTCAGAATGATAAAATGGAGGCTACATTTGGCGGAGGAGAAGCAAATGTTGCTGTTTCTCTTGCTAATTTTGGCATGGATACAGCTTTTGTAACAAAGCTGCCTGACCATGATATAGGTGAATCAGCAGTGAGAAGTTTGGCTTATTTCGGAGTAGATACAAGTAAGATATCAAGAGGGGGAGACAGAGTAGGGATATATTATCTTGAGACGGGAGCATCCCAGCGGCCGTCAAAAGTAATATATGACAGAGCAGGATCATCTATAGCTTCTGCCGGGAAAGGAGATTTTGACTGGGAGGATATTTTTAACGGTGCAGAATGGTTTCATTTTACCGGAATAACTCCGGCTCTTGGGGAAAATGTCGCAGAATTATGTGAGGAGGCGTGTGCAGAAGCCAAAAAACAGGGACTTACTGTAAGCTGCGATCTTAATTTCAGAAAGAAATTATGGAGCAGTGAAGAAGCATGCAGAGTTATGGGCACACTCATGCGTTATGTGGATGTATGTATAGCCAATGAAGAGGATGCGGAAAAAGTATTCGGCATCAAAGCTGAGGGGACTGATGTGACAGGCGGGAAACTGAATCACGACGGATATGTTTCAGTAGCTCGGCAGCTGAAGGAACGATTTGGCTTCAAGTATGTGGCTGTTACTTTGCGTACTAGCATATCAGCCAGTGATAATAAGTGGGCGGCTATGCTGAGTGCTGAAAACGACACATATTTTTCAAAACAATATGATGTACGTATAGTAGATCGTGTAGGAGGAGGCGACAGTTTCGGAGCAGGTCTAATATATGGTCTTTACAGCGGTATGAAGGATAAAGATGCTCTTGAGTTTGCAGTTGCTGCATCATGTTTGAAACATTCTATAGAAGGAGATTTCAATAGAGTTTCTGTAGATGAAGTAAAGACTCTGGCAGAAGGCGACGGAAGCGGAAGAGTGCAAAGATAGGAAACAGTAATTCAATAATAAACAGACAGAGAAGACTTTGCAGGTCATAATCCTCCCCATCAAATGGCTTGCGGGTCTTTTTCTTTACGGTGAATCATATTATTTAAATGTAATTTTACGTTCACAATATGATCTTAGAGAGGGGAAAGAGCCAATGGCGCAGGCTATACAAGTATATGGACTTAAAAAGTATTACGGGAAAAATAAAGCTGTGGACGGTATCAGTTTTACTGCAGATGAAGGAGAGATGCTGGCTGTTTTAGGCCCCAATGGAGCCGGAAAATCTACTACTGTAGATATTTTATGTACATATAAGGAGCCTGATGGCGGACTTGTATTTATAGATGATATGATTTTGGGAGAAGATAACAGAGCGATAAGAAAAAAGATAGGCGTTGTTTTTCAAAACGGAGTCTTAGATGAATATCTTACTGTGGCTGAAAATTTTTGTCTGAGGGGCAGGTTTTATGGCTTAAGAGGCAAGAGCTTGGAGGAAAAGATAAGAAAAATATCAGAATCGGCAGGCGTATACCATTTGCTGGACAGAAAGTACGGTATATTGTCCGGAGGTCAGAAGAGAAGGTGTGATATAGCAAGAGCATTGATTAATGATCCGAAAATTTTATTTCTTGATGAGCCTACGACAGGACTTGATCCACAGATAAGAAAGTCTATATGGGATATGATAAATTCTGTAAGGCGTTTAAAGAATATGACTGTAATACTGACTACTCATTATATGGAAGAAGCTGCAGGAGCCGATAAGATCATAGTTATGAAGAAAGGACATATAGAGGCAGAAGGAAGCCCGGGAGAACTTAAATCACGATTTTCTTCTGACAGATTGATCTTGACTGCGGCAGATGATTTTATACTTAAACATACTCTTGATAGTAGGGGAATAAAGTATAAGATTCAAAGTAAAAATTTTGTATTGGAGATAGGCAGCACATTGGAAGCATTGGAATTATTAAAAGTTTGCAGAGGAAGGTTTACGGATTTTGAAGTGCTGAAAGGCAATATGGATGAAGCTTATATAGCTATTATCGGGAGAAAAGCACATGATTAGTTTCTGTATGAGGAATTTAAATATTTTTTTTAAAGACAGGGCAGCAGTGATGCTGTCATTTTTAGCAGAGATAATAATTGTTCTTCTTTATATACTTTTTCTTCGAGATAATTTGCTTGGCAGTCTTTCCGGATCGGAGGATATAGAGTTAATAACAGATGCATGGATGGTATCAGGAATTTTAGCGATAACTTCAGTAACAACAACTATGGGAGCTTATGCAGTTATGGTGGAAGATAAGATGAAACGTATAGATAAAGATTTCATAACTTCACCCGTAAATGAAACAGGAATACTTGGAGGTTATATATTATGTGCAGTCATAATAGGGATAATCATGACGCTTCTTTTGCTTATGGTATCGGCGGCGTACATAGAAATAAGATATGACAGAAATATAATATCAGGCAATGAAATGAAGCTGCTGTTTGTTATATTGCTGACTACTTTTGCAAATTCCTCTGTTGTCATGTTCTTCGTTTCTTTTATCAGAAACAGTAATGCACTGGCGGCTGAATGTACTATCATAGGCGCCCTGATAGGCTTTCTGACAGGTATATATATACCTATGGGACAGATGCCTGAATATGTTCAGGCTGTTGTTCAATGTGTTCCTACGGCTCATGGCGCCGTCCTGTTCCGCCGGATATTAACAGAAGATATGATAGATGAAAGTTTTTCTGCCGGCGGAAGTCAGGGGACGGAAGCGTTTAAGGAAATGATGGGAGTGATTTTCTGTAGAGACGGAAGCGTACTGACAATTCGGGGAAGCATTATTTTTATCGTTATTACATCGGTCTTTCTGTTTTTCATTACTATGATGTTTTTTTACGGAAGAAGAAAATTAAACAGATAAGATATTATTGAATGTATTTTTACAGGATCATTTTTTATGCAGTTTTTTTCCCAGCTTTTAGTGAGCCCGTCATCGCTGATATCTGTTATATGGGCTTTGGCAGCTTTGTATGCTCCGTAAAAATTACCGCATGCACATCTTCTCATGATATCCGGTATTATAGTATGATGATCTTTGCAACATGAAGGCTTTTCACAGAGCATGCACTTTGAAGCTTCTCTCATGATATTGGCTTCAGCGGAAGGATAATATCTGTATATATCATCTTTTTCTATAGGAGCTTTTAATATATCTACATAATTTTTCATACCGGGTTTCCATTTGTAAAGCTCAGATTTCGTTTCTTTTAAGATGACATTTGCAGCTGCGATAGCTGATGCTGTTACTGCAGGGGTGCCTGTTCCCATAACGGTAGATTCTCCGCAGCATAACAGACCATGCCATTTTGTTTTTATATGCTGACGTTTCAGCATGTGTTGACCAAGCATTTGCTTGGGGCCTGCAACAGCTCCTCCCGGTTTCATCGTATATCTTTCAATGGTCTTAGGGGTGGCTATTTCGTGGAAGATAAGTGCGTCCCTGAACCCCGGGAAACGTTTTTCGATTACATTCAATATTCGTTCTGTTTCAATTTCTTTTAGACTTTCATAGCGGTCTGTGTCATTCCAGTTTTTAAAACTGGGGCCTATGGCTATGACAGTATGATGATCAGGATCACATAGGCTGTGGTCGTCTATGCTGAGTATATATAGTGTTATTTCGTTTTCATCGATTTTAGAAGGATCAGAAACCAGCATTTCTATAGGACATGTACTGTCAGGTATGACGGATTTTTGTACTATAGTGTAAAGAACTGTGCTGGGATATGTCGGTTTCATGAGGTTTATTCGATTCTTATCTTCAGCGTTAACCGCAGCTTCCGGAAGCAGATGATTATAAAGATCCCATACTGTTCCCGAGTATATCATGTAAGGTGCATAAAGAATGGTTTTGGTATCTGTTATAACACCTGTGCAGGAATCTTTATCGAGCAGAAGTTTTTTAACATTACAGTTATAGTACATATCGCCTCTGTTTTCCTCAATGATTTTCTCCAGTTTACCCGGAAGAAAGAGGGTGGACCCTGCAGGATAGAAACTTCCGCCTTCATGATTGTCAATGAACATTACTGCAGCTAAAATAGCAGGCGCCTCTGATACCGTAGCATAACAGTAAGTAGACGTAAGTTTGTCAAAGAAATTGAATATTTTAGGATCGGTAAAGTATTTTTTCAGAAGCTGTTCTGCGTTTTTATTTAGATATGACATGAATTTGATATAAGATACGGGATGGTGCAGCAATCCTTTCAGTGCTTCCTTTGGATTAGTCTGATCTGGAGTTGTGTAGGTTGGTGTTCCGCTTATAACGTGACGGTACATTTTTTCCATGTCTTTATAAAATTTTTTTATGTTGGATTTCTGATGCGGGAAAATTTTAGCTAATTCTTCGGTGAATTTTTCTGTATCCGCATGAAATCTGATTTTTTGTCCGCAGTAATTTACGGTATAGAGCAGATCGTGTTTAATCATCTGTATGTTTTCTTCAAGACAGTTGAAAAGAAATCTGTGAGTATTGAATCCTTTTTCTCCGAATCCGTAAAGCATGGCTGCGCCTTGATCGAAGATGGCGTCTTTTCTTTTGAAGATTCCGCAGGATCCGCCCGGTGAAGAGCTGTGCTCTACTACAGCTACTTTAAGTCCGCGTTTTGCAAGCAGTGCTGCAGATGACAGACCGGATAGGCCGGCTCCTATTATAATAACATCGTAATTCATTATGACCTCCGAGATAATATTTTTATAGATAATATTATGCCGGACAAAATGTTTAATTCCTTTTTAGACTATGAGTGTTAAAAAGTTGAGGAAATAATATTTTTTTTTGATAATTTGTGATATACTTATCCAAACTATACTATGTAATATACAAGGAGGTAACACGATGAAACTTAGTGCAAGAAATCAGTTGAAGGGTACTATAACAGATATACAAAAAGGAGCTGTAAACGGAATTGTGAAGATTGATATAGGCGGAGGCAATATTGTAAGTTCGACGATTTCCATGACGGCAATAGAAGAGCTGGGTCTGGAGGTAGGCAAGGAGGCATATGCCGTTATCAAAGCCACTTCTGTGATGGTAGCCGTGGACTGATAAACAGCAAAACATATTGAAGAGGGATTTTGAAACGCAGTAGTTTTTCTGCTGCGTTTTAATATGCGGTTTTTTAGAACAAATGAAATAGCTTTTTCTATTGACTGTATCACCTTGCAAAATCATTAAATAATAGATATTATATATGGGTATGCGGATTTTAAATGAAATCGGAAAAGATAATATTTTACACAGGAGGAAATATGTTAACCCAAATAGCAGATAATATATACAGAAAAGTAGTGCCTTTGCCAAATAACCCTCTCAGGGAAATAAATGCCTACATAATAACAGGTGAAAAGAATCTTCTCATAGACACAGGTTTTAACAGACCTGAGTGTGAAGAGGCGCTGAGAAATGCTTTTGATGAATTAGGTATAGAAAAAACGGATGTATTCATCACCCATCTGCATTCCGATCACTGCGGACTGGTACCTAAATTTGCAAAGGAAGAAAGCATTATATATTCAGGGGAAACTGACGGAGAGTTGATGAATTTTGAGGCAGGCAATCTTTATTGGAAAATACTGGATGATATGTTTTTAAAATTTGGATTTCCGAAAGCGGAATTCGGAAGGAATACAGACATACACCCGGGAAGAAAGTATGTTCATGACTGTAAGATAGATTTTACATATGTTGCTGAAGGCGATGTGTTGGAATATGGAGGATATAAGCTTAAAGCTGTAGAAACTCCGGGACATACCCCAGGACATATGTGCCTTTATGATGAGGAAAAGAAAATATTGTTTTGCGGCGATCATATACTGGGGACCATAACACCTAACATAACTATAGAACTCAGTGCAGATAACCCCTTGCAGGATTATCTGGACAGTCTTGCCAAGGTTGAAAAGTTGGATGTGAAGATGCTTTTGACGGCTCACGGAACACCTGTGGAAAATATGTACGATCGCATAAAGGAGCTTTATAAACATCACGAAGACAGATTGGCAGAGGCTGTTTATATTCTGGGAGACCAGTGGAAGACACCGTATGAGGTGGCGAGAGATATGACATGGGAGATAGAGTGCAGAAACTGGGAGGAATTCCCGGCACCGCAGAAGTGGTTCGCTACCGGGGAGGCTATTTCGCATCTTCAGTATCTATATTATTCCGGGAAGATATCGCGCGAGGAAAGAAACAGTATATACTACTATCATAAGTAAGAAGCAGGTTGAATAAAAGTATGACAGGATGTACGACAGGAAGAATTTTTATAACAGGAGACAAACATGGATCTTTCATTCCGTTTTTCGGACTTCATGAAAAAGGTCAAATGAGAGACACAGATATTTTAATAATTGCAGGAGATGCCGGATATGTTTGGAACGAAGATTATATTTACAAAGCGGATACGCTGCAGCAGCTGTTTCCGGGAACAGTGGTTTTCATAGATGGAAATCATGAGAACCATGTGTTACTTGCCGGAATGGATATAGTAAGATGGAATGGCGGACGTGCTCATAAAGTTTCAGATCGTGTGTATCATTTGATGAGAGGTGAGATATATTCAGTTTACGGGAATAATATTTTTGTTTTCGGAGGAGCGCGTTCCAATGATATAGACAGAAGGACAGAAGGACAGACTTGGTGGAAACAAGAAGAACCGACTCTTGAAGAAATAGGGTACGGAAGAAAGCAGCTTATGGAGAACCTTCATGAGATAGATTATGTGATAACTCATGAGACGCCTCTTTTTGCCAGAGAATTTATTTCAAGGCTAAAAGAAATAGAATATGATTATCATCTGCCTGAGATATTTGAGGACTGGTATGAGATCGTGTCAGAGGGCAGAAGATTTCAGAAATGGTACTTTGGGCATATGCATGTGGACCAGCTTATAACTCCGAAGCTGCGGGCTCTTCACAATGATATCTTGCAGATAGGGGAGGAAACGCCTGTTAGATGGGCGTAAGGATATAAAACAGGAGGTTTTAAAGAGGTATAATGAAAGTAGTTATTGTAGGAGGCGTCGCAGGAGGCGCTACGGCAGCCGCAAGAATAAGAAGGCTTGATGAAGATGCCAAAATAGTTGTGTTTGAGAGAAGTGGATTTGTTTCGTATGCTAATTGCGGGCTTCCGTATTATGTAGGAGGTGTCATCAAAAATCCATCGGAGCTGACACTTCAGACACCTGAGAGTTTTTGGAAACGTTTTAAAATAGATGTAAGAGTTCTTCATGAAGTCGTTTCTATAGATGTTAAAGAAAAAACTGTTTCGGTAAAGAACCTCAATACAGGACAGGTTCGAGTCGAGTCATATGACAAATTGCTGCTTTCGACGGGAGCTATGCCCACAAAACCGCAGATGCAGGGTACGGACAGTCATAATGTGTTCACATTGAGAACAGTTGAAGATACTTTTAATGTGAAGAGGTTCGTAGAATTGAAAAAGCCCGGAAAAGTTCTTCTTGCAGGAGGAGGATATATAAGCCTTGAGCTGGCTGAGAATCTTGCAGCAAAAGGTATAGACGTAACGATTGTACAGAGACCTGACCAGCTGCTGGCTCCGCTGGATAAAGACATGGTTTGTGCGATACACGGAAAGCTCAGGGATAAAGGAGTAAATATAAGACTTAAAAGTTCAGTGGAGAAATTGCAGCATGAGAATGGTAAAATAAAAGCCATACTCAAAGATGATGAACCTATTGAAGCTGATATGGTGATTTTAGCTATGGGAGTAACCCCAGATACGATTCTTGCTAAGAAGGCCGGTCTTGAGCTGGGAATTAAGGGAAGTATAGTTGTGAATGAGTTTATGGAGACTTCCGAAACTGATATTTATGCGGTGGGAGATGCCGTACAGGTAAAACATGTTGTTACGGGTGAAGCTGATCTTATTTCTCTGGCCGGTCCTGCTAATAAACAGGGGCGTATAGCTGCAGACAATATATGCGGAGGTCACAGCATTTATAAAGGGTCGCAAGGATCTTCAGTGATCAAAATTTTTGACCTTACTGTAGCTATGACAGGGATCAATGAGAAAAAGGCGCAGAAACTGGGTATAGATTATGACAAAATAATTCTTTCTCCTTTATCTCATGCGGAATATTATCCGAAAGCTACAACAATGACTATGAAAGTCATATATGAAAAATCTTCTTTGAAACTTCTCGGAGCACAGATAATAGGCCATGATGGAGTGGATAAACGTATTGATGTTCTGGCTACTGCCATAAATGTCGGGCTTACGGCAGTGCAGTTAAAAGATTTGGATTTGGCATATGCTCCTCCGTATTCATCGGCGAAGGATCCCGTAAATATGGCCGGATTCATGATAGAAAATATTTCAAAGGGACTGGTGAAGCAGTTGCATCCGGATGATATAGATGAGCTTAGGGAAAGAAATGATGTGATTTTGCTGGATACAAGGACTGAGAAGGAATATAATGAGGGCCATGCAGATGGTTTTGTGAATATTCCTGTGGATGATTTGAGAGAGAGGTTAAATGAACTTGATAATACAAAAAAGATTTGTGTAATGTGTCAGACGGGACTTCGCAGCTATATAGCATGCAGGATCCTTTCGCAGACAGGCTTTGACTGTTATAATTTTTCCGGCGGATACAGATTTTATGAAATGATTGAAAAAGATGCCTGTGCTTTCGGAAGAGCATATCAGTGTGGGATGGATAGGAAACAGTAGTAAATAATTGAATAAATATTATAAAGCTATTGGAAATAGATGTAAAGTGCGTTAAAATATATACAGCAGGACAACAATGAGCATGACAGGCCTGCGCCATAATATTCTTAGATAGAATTCGAGGGAGAGTAACTATGAAGAAAGAGTATGAAGCGTTATTTACACCCTGGAAGATCGGAAACTGTGAAATAAAAAACAGGATTGTCCAATGTTCCATGGGAGGTACATCCATATTTGGATGGATGGAGCCCAATCATTTTGACAAGGAGGCTGCTAATTTTCTGTTGGAGCGAGCAAAGGGCGGTGCCGGACTTATCCTTCCGGGCATTGCGCCTATCCGCGATACCTTTTTCGGAAAATGGCTGTATCAGGGCAAAGGGAAATTTGAAGAGCTGAAGGAATTCATGGAGGAGTTTCATAAAACCGGGTGTAAACTGTTTATACAGCTTACAGCAGGCTTCGGGCGTTCAATGGCAGTAAATGATCTTATGGAGAAGGTTTACTGTAACAAGGTTCTCAGAAAGATCGGAAAACCTATAATAGATGTGGATTACCTCTGTGCCAGTGCTTCGCCTAACCCTAACAGATGGACAGATAAGGTGCCTTCCAGAGCTTTGACCGTAGATGAAATACATGAGATGGTGGAAGCTTTTGCAAGAATTTCAAAGATGTGCAAGGATGCAGGCGTAGATGGAATAGAAGTACATGCCGTGCATGAGGGATATCTTCTGGATCAGTTCACTATGAAGTATACTAATCAGCGTACTGATGAATATGGAGGATCATTTGAGAACAGATATCGCTTCCCTGTAGAAATCGTAAAGGCTATAAAAGAATCCTGCGGTGATGACTTTCCTGTTTCTCTCAGATA
>OLOZ01002347.1_pt1 | contig 10852 bp, 11 predicted proteins | sample 1673021 | NCBI WGS metagenome assembly OLOZ01 (sample SAMEA3136747, study PRJEB25190) | human gut metagenome | biome: human gut; feature: human-associated habitat; material: faeces | place: Austria | collected 2013
AGCTTGCAGGGGAGGCATTCATGCCTCCCGTGTACCTACCGGCAGCACCAAACGCCCCGGGAGGGATGAATCCCTCCCCTACTACTTAAAAAATGAAAATGCCCGCCGTGGGAACACGGCGGGCATTGTTCATGCGATCAATTACTGAGCGGCAGCCTTGTTGGCGCGCTTAGCCATGCGGCTGATCTTGCGGGCAGCGGTGTTCTTATGGATAACACCCTTGCTCTTAGCAGAGTCGATGGCAGAGACAGCAACCTTAACGACGGTCTCCTTGTCAGCAGCATTGCTGTCGATGGCAGCGTTTGCCTTCTTGACCACTGTTTTCAGGTTGGACTTGACGACCTTGTTGTGCAGAGCCTCTTTCTTGGCCTGAACAACACGATCCTTCTGAGATTTAATATTAGGCATTCGTTCCACCTCCTTGGTTCCCCATAACAGTACAAGTTATCCTACCACACTTTTTGCAAAGTTGCAAGGGCTTTTTGAAAAAAACTTCATAGAAACCAAAAAAATCGCATAAAATTCTGGTACAAGGGGGTGTGTGCCATGCAAAAGCTGCGCCGGTGGGCGGCGGCTGCGCTGTGCGGGGCCGCATTTGCGGGCAGTGCGGCGGCGGTTCTGGCCGCGTGTGCAGTCTGCCCCGGGCGGGCGTGGATCGTGCGCGGGGCGCTGTTTTTGCAGGACCCCGCGGCGGCTGCGGCCATCGCCTGGCCGGCGGATGCCGCCCGGGCCGCGTTGTTGCCCAACACGTTCTTACAGGCACTGGTGTATCGTGTGCTGACGGGCCCGGTGCTGCCGGAGGTGATCGAGAAATGAAAGTTTACAAGGGAGCTTCTGCCTCGCCCGGGCTGGTGCTGGGCCAGGTAAGCCGTCTGGAGCGCCATGTGGAAACGTTCAGCACCGGGCCCTTTGACCCGGAACGGGAGCTGCGCCAGCTGGAAGATGCGGTGCGCACCGCCCAGAGCGAGCTGGACTGTATGGCAGAGCGGGCCGCTTCCACCGAGCAGGCCATCCTGCAGTTCCAGAGCATGATGCTGGACGACGAGGGCATGATGAACGAGGTGCGCTTTTGCATCAATGCGGGCATCAGCGCCTCGGCGGCGATGCATCAGGTGGGGCAGCGCTACGCCGACCAGCTTGCCAACATGAAGGATAACCCCTATATGCAGCTGCGCAGCGTGGATATTCTGGACGCCACCCGCCGGGTGATCAACATCCTGACCAACCGTCCCCGGGTGTGGCTGGCGCTGGATCATCCGGTGATCCTTGCCGCCGACCGGCTGATGCCCACCGACCTGTTCAGTGTGCCCTCCGGCATGATCTTAGGCGTCATCACCGCCGAGGGCAGCGGCCAGAGCCATGCCGCCATCATTGCCCGGGCAATGAACATCCCGGGCATCGTGCAGGTGGGCAAGGATTTTCTGGACGACTGCGACGGACGCACCGTCATTCTGGACGCAACCAACGGCAACTGCATCCTGGACCCGGACGCCGCCGCCCGCCAGCAGGCGGAGGCCAGCATCTGCCAGCTCCAGCGCGAGGACGCGGAGATGAAGCAGCTGCACAGCCTGCCGGACGAAACGCGGGACGGCGAACCCTTTGAGCTGCTGGCCAACTGCTTCGGCCCGGAGGATATCGACACCGCCATGCAGTCCGGCGCCAAGGGCGTTGGGCTGCTGCGCAGCGGCTACATGATGCTGCCCGGGCGCATTCTGGACGAGCAGGAGCAGTATTTCTTCTATTGCTCCTGTCTGGCGGCGGCAAACGGCTGCCCGGTGACCGTGCGTACCTTCGACTTTGGCTCCGACCGCACCGTGGCCGATGCCAATCAGGGGCCGCAGTCCTCCAAGCTCGGTCTGCGCGGCATCCGCAACAGCCTGCGCCAGCCCCAGCAGTTCCAGACCCAGATCTGTGCCTTGCTGCGCGCCGCCGCCCGGGGGCCACTGCGGGTGATGTTCCCCATGGTGACCGATGTAGAGGACTGGGACGCTGCCATGAGCATCGTGGAGCACTGCCGCCAGAGCCTGCGGGAGCGGGGCGTGCCCTTTAACGAGAACACTCCGTTCGGCGTGATGCTGAGCATCCCCGCCGCCTGCCTGACCGTGGAGGACTTTGTAGCCCACGGCTGCGATTTTCTGGTCATCGGCACCAACGACCTGACCCAGTACACCCACGCCGCCGACCGGGAGCTTGCCAGCGCGGAGCACTACTACCGCCCCGCCAGCCCGGCCATGAAAAAGCTGATCACCATGGTGATGGATGCCGCCAGCGCGCACCACGTCCCGGTGACCATCTGCGGCCTTGCCGTGGGCAACCCCGCCAACACGGCGCAGTACCTGCATCTCGGTCTGCGCAGCTTCTCGGTAAGCCCCCAGAACCTGCTCAAGGTAAAACAGGCTCTGCTGGACACCGATGCCCACCCGGATGCAGGGGAAAACGGCTGAAAATGCTTTACAAAACGTAATATAACGCAAAATAATAAGAGGCTGCTGCACAAAACCCTGTGCAGCAGCCTCTTTCACTCTTTTTTGTTATAGCTGTCGTTTTTCTTTACGACCCCCTTCCGTGAAAAAGCACCCCGGGAAAATCCGCAGATTTTCCCGGGGTGCCAATTTTAAATAATTATTCCGCTGAAGATGGTCAGAGCAAAGCGGAGACCATTTAAATCGTCAAGCGTCTTACTCCAGATTCCCCGTCAAGGTCATGACGGCGGAGAGCACCGCCAGCGGGGCGGTCTCGCACCGGAGGATGCGGGGGCCAAGGCCCACCGTTTTTGCCCCGGCGCTCGCGGCCATTTCGGCTTCCTCGGCGGCAAAGCCGCCCTCGGCGCCGGTCACGATGGCAAGGCGCAGCTTCTGCCCATCGGCGGGCTTTGCCTCCGCCAGCAGCTGGCGCAGGGGTGCGCCGCCGCACTCGTAGCAGAACAGCACAAGATCATACTGGTCAAAGCTGCGGCACACCGCCCCAAAGTTCGGCAGCGGCAGGGCTACGTCCGGCAGAACGCCCCGGCCGCACTGCTTGGCGGCTTCCAGCGCAATGCGGTTGTAGCGCTCGTTCTTCTGCTCTTCCTTTTTGGGTGCAGCCACGCAGTAGCGGCTGAAGAAGGGTACGATGTGGGCAGCGCCCAGCTCCACCCCGTGCTTGATGATCTGTTCCAGCTTGTCCTGCTTGGGATAGCCCGCCAGCAAAGTCACCTCCACGGTGGGCTCGGCGGCGCTGGGATAGCCCGGCTCTACGGCAAAGTCTACCCTGTCCTCCCCAAAGCCGGTAATGGTGGCGGTGTACTCCACGGCGTTGCCGTCGCAGAGGATGACGGTATCCCCCGGCTTTGCCCGCATCACCCGGGCAAGGTGATGGGCGTCCGCACCCCGCAGGGTGGCGGTGCCGTCGGAGATCTCGGTGGTAAAGTAGCGGTGCGGCATACTGTGCGCTCCTTCTTACAATATTTGAATCTCAGGCCTTTTTGCAGACGATGCACTCCCAGCCGCGCTTTTCCTTGACTTCCACCACGGACAGACCGGCCTTTTCCAGTCCGGCGATCACCTCGTCCTTGCGGCTGTCGATGATGCCGCTGGCAATAAAGGTAGCGCCCTCGGCCATCAGGCCGGGCACGGCGGGTGCAAGGCTGAGGATGGCGTTAGCCACGATGTTGGCAGTGATGATATCATAAGTGCCGCTGGCCTTATCGGACAGGTCGCCCACCAGCACGGTCAGCTTATCCTGCACGCCGTTCAGCGCAGCATTCTCCCCGGCGGTACGCACCGCCACGGGGTCGATGTCCACACCCTCGGCGCTGGCAGCGCCCAGCTTGAGGGCGGCAATGGCAAGGATGCCGCTGCCGGTGCCGATATCCAGCACCCGCTCACCGCCGCGCACCTGCTCGTCCAGCGCCTCAAGGCAAAGGCTGGTGGTCTCGTGACCGCCGGTGCCAAAGGCAAGGCCGGGGTCAAGGATCAGCTTTACCCGGTCGGTGTCGTACTGCTGCCACGAGGGCACCACAGCCAGACGGCTGCCGATCTCCATGGGGTGGTAGTATTTGCGCCAGCCGTTCTGCCAGTCCTCCTGCTCCACGCCCTCGGTCTCCACGGTGTAGGGGATGCCGGCGGCTTCCATGCGGGCGGCGATGAGCGCCAGCGTCTCCACCTGAGAAGCACCCGGCTCCAGATACAGATGGATGATCACGGTATCCCGGGGCTTGTCCAGCAGCTCCTGCTCGATCAGGTCCACATGAGCGATCTCGGCCACCTGCTGCTCGATGTCGCTGTAATCCTCGATGTAGATGCCGCCCTCGGCGATCAGGGTGGCAACGGCTTCGGCGTTTTCGGCATCAGCCTTGGCCACGGTCAGGCGGATATCGGTCCATTCCATAGTACAAGTCTCCTTTTTATCCTTGCCCTTCCGGCAGCGCCGGAGGGAAAAAATTCTGTCACCTGTATAGTACCCGATTCTGCGCCCGGATGCAAGCCCCTCGGCAAAACCGGCGGCGCTGGTACAATGTTTGCACAGATTGACTTTCGGTAAAACATCCGGTATGCTATACAGGACAGGAAAAAATATGATGCTGCGCAAAGCGGCATCGGAAAGGGATCTTTATCGTATGTGTACCAAAACCTTCACATGGCGGCTGCTCACCGGCCCCGAGTTGACCGAGGTGTATCTGAACGAGATGCGCCGGGATTTCCCCGCCGGGGAGCTGAAGCCCCTGAGCATGATCCTGACCAGCGAAGCGGAGGGCACCGCCCACACATGGGGCGTGTTTGACGGCGACACGCTGGCAGCTTATCTTTTGATGGTGCGGCCGGAGGGCTGCCGGGTGAGCCAGCTGGATTATTTTGCCGTCGTGCCCGCCTACCGCGCCCACGGCATCGGGGCGCAGCTGCTGGCGCAGCTGCCCGCCCAGGAGGGCGACGCCGAAGCGATCCTCATCGAGGCCGAAATGCCGGAAAAGGCCGAGGACGCCGCCATGGCCGTGCGGCGTCTGGGCTTCTACGCCCGCTGCGGCGCATGGGACACCCACTACACCGAGCATCTTTTTGACGCATGGTTCCGCATTCTGGTGCTGGACTGCCCGGGCTGCGCCTCCCTTGCCCCGGAGGCTGTGGTAAAGGCACTGGCCGACTGCTACCGCCGCACCATCAGCCCCACCCAGTGGAAAAAGCACGTTCAGTTCTTTGCCCCGGACGGCAGCGTGTGCGGGTAACCAAACCATCAGATGCGCAGGGCGCGGAGGAAGCTTCCATGAGTGAATTTTCACACCTGAAAAACAAGCTGCTGGCCGAGCAGGTGGAGGACCAGATCTACCATTATATTCTGGACGAAGCGCTGGAGCCGGGGGCAAAGCTGCCCAACGAGTTCGCACTGGGCGAAAAGTTCCGGGTGGGGCGCAGCACCATCCGCGAGGCGGTCAAGCTGCTGTCCAGCAAGGGCATCGTGGAAGTGCGGCAGGGCTCCGGCACCTATGTGGTGACCACGGTCAAGGGGCTTTCCGACCCGCTGAACCTGCGCAGCGTGCAGGATAAAAACGCACTGGCCTTTGATCTGGTAAACGTCCGTCTGCTGCTGGAGCCGGGCATTGCGGAGATGGCGGCGCAGAACGCCACCCCGGAGGATATTGAGCGACTGCGGCGGCTCTGCGAGCGGGTGGAGGCCAAAATCCACGAGGGCGACCGCTACATCGAGGACGACATCGCCTTTCACACCTGCATCGCCGAGAGCAGCAAGAATCTGGTGGTGGGGCAGCTGATCCCGGTCATCGACACAGCGGTGATGATGTTCGTGAACGTCACCCACAAAAAGCTCATCGATGAGACCATCATGACCCACCGCATGATCACCGAGGCCATTGCCAACCACGATCCCATCGGCGCAAAGGCTGCCATGGTGATGCACCTGAACTTCAACCGCAGCTACATCAAAAAGGTCTACGATGGCGAGGACCCGGATGACGGCACCATTGGCATGGCGGCGTATGTCAATTGATACACAAAACTGATTGAAAATGCGCTCCGCTTTGCTCTGCGCATAGTCAGCGGAAAAATATTTTTTGTAGAGCAATGCCGGAGCGTCTGCGGACGCTCCGGCATTGCATTTTCACGGGTGGGGTCGTGAAGGGAAGCGGCAGCTGCAGCGCCGCTTTCTGTGAAAGCGCGGCGCTGCCGGAAAGGCTTTGACTGAGAGGGTCCTTCTCAAAGTCATCAGATGACTTTTCTCCCGCGTTTTTGCCAAAAGCCGCTTTGACGGCTGATTTTGGGCAAAATTCGCCCGGATTTGGGCAGTGTGCATGATGTATCCCAGAGTTTTTGCACAAAAAGTAGGACATACCCGTGACAACTTGCAAAGAGACGTCTGCGGATTTACAATAAAATCACAAAAGGTCCCGCAGAAAAAAGGACGAAAGCAAGCAGTATTTGGAGGTAATGAATATGGAGTTGCGTTCACAGGAAGTCCGCACTTTAGCACCCGAGAACGACCCGCTGAAGATGGGTATGGGCTGGAAGGTCGAGGATCTTGCAAAGCCCCAGATCATGGTGGAGAGCACCTTCGGCGACAGCCATCCCGGCAGTGCGCATCTGGATCAGTTCGTCAAGGAGGCCGTGCAGGCGGTCAACGATAACGGCGGCAAGGCGGCCCGCTATTTTGCCACCGATATGTGCGACGGCATCGCACAGGGTCATGACGGCATCAACTACTCTCTGCCCCACCGTGACGCCATCGTCAATCTGGTGGAGGCACAGGCAAACGCCAGCGTCTACGATGGCGGCGTGTTCATCGCCAGTTGCGACAAATCTGTGCCCGCCATGCTGATGAGCATCGGCCGTTTGAAGGACATGAGCGCCATCGTGGTCACCGGCGGCGTCATGGAAGCCCACACCCTGCCCAAGGAGTATGTGGTCAACGCCCCCGCCTGCGCCATCAACGAGCTGCTGACGCTGGAGCAGATCGGCAAGTTTGACGCATGGGAAAAGACCGGCGTCATCCCCAACAGCCAGCTGGACTACTACAAGCACAATGCCTGCCCCAGCTGCGGTGCCTGCTCCTTTATGGGCACCGCCTCCACCATGCAGATCATGGCCGAGGCACTGGGCCTGATGCTGCCGGGCACCGCCCTGATGCCCGCCACCGCCCCGGAGCTGAAGCAGGCCGCCTACGATGCCGGCAAGCAGCTGATGGAGCTGGTCAAGAAGGGCATCACCGCCAAGGACATCGTGACCAAGAAGAGCTTTGAGAACGCCATCATGGTGCACGCCGCCATCTCCGGCTCCACCAACGCCACCATGCACCTGCCCGCCATCGCCCACGAGTTCGGCATTGAGATCGACGCCGACACCTTTGACCGGATGCATCGCGGCGCACACTACCTGCTGAACATCCGTCCCTCCGGCGACTGGCCCGCACAGTACTTCTACTACGCAGGCGGCGTGCCCCGCGTGATGGAGGAGATCAAGTCCATGCTGCATCTGGACGTGATGACCGTCACCGGCAAGACGCTGGGCGAGAATCTGGAGGAGCTGAAGAAGAACGGCTTCTACCAGCACTGCGATGCCATTCTGGCGGAAAAGACCGCTGGCTTTGCCCGCCCGGTCAGCCGCGAGGACATCATCCACAGCTTTGATAACGCCAAGGGCACCGACGGCAGCATCGCCATCCTGAAGGGCAATCTTGCCCCGGAAGGCTGCGTCATCAAGCACACCGCCTGCCCCAAGAATATGTTTGAAGCCACTCTGCGCGCCAAGCCCTACGACAGCGAGGAGGCGTGCATCTCCGCTGTGCTGCACGGCGAGGTGAAGCCCGGCGACGCCATCTTCATCCGGTACGAGGGCCCGCGCGGCAGCGGTATGCCCGAGATGTTCTACACCGGCGAGGCCATCTGCGCCGACCCGAAGCTGGCTTCCAGCGTGGCCCTCATCACCGACGGCCGCTTCTCCGGCGCAAGCCGTGGTCCGGTCATCGGCCATGTCAGCCCGGAGGCTGCTGTGGGCGGCCCCATCGCACTGGTAGAGCCGGACGACCTGATCCAGATCGACGTGCATAACCGCAAGCTGGCCATCGTGGGCGTGAAGGGCGAGCCCAAGACCCCCGAAGAGATGGATGCCATCCTGGCCGAGCGCCGCGCCAACTGGAAGCCCAAGGCTCCCAAGTACACCAAGGGTCTGCTGAAACTCTACTCTCAGCACGCCGTCAGCCCCATGAAGGGTGCATACATGGAGTAAACTGCTCCGCACAAATAACAAAAAGTAAACTGTCCGGTGCGTTTTTCCGGACGGCTTGGATAAGTGTAACCAAAAATCACGAAACGGAGGAAATTTCTATGACAGCAGTTGCAACGCCCGATGCGGCACGGCTGGTTTTTGCTGCCGTGGCAGGCCTGATCCTATTGCTCATTCTCATTATCAAGTTCAAGGTACACGCCATGATCTCCATCCTGATCGGTGCCGTGGGCATCGGCCTGATGGCCGGTATGCCTCTGTCCGACATCATCGGCTCGGTGAACGAGGGCATCGGCAATACCTTAAAGGGCATCGCCCTTCTGGTGGGTCTGGGCTCCATGTTCGGCGCCATTCTGGAAGAATCCGGCGGCGCACAGACCTTGGCTGTGACCATGGTGCGGAAGTTCGGTGACGAAAAGGCCGCGTGGGCACTGGGCATCACGGGTCTGGTGGTGGCCATGCCGGTGTTCTTTGACGCAGGACTTATCATCCTCATTCCGCTGGCCTTCTCTCTGGCAAAGCGCACCAAGCGCTCCGTACTGTACTACGTCATCCCCCTGCTGGCCGGTCTGGCGGTCGGCCACGCCTTCATCCCGCCCACGCCGGGTCCCGTTCTGGTGGCTACCATGCTGGGCGTTGACCTTGGCTGGGTCATCCTCGTCGGCATCTTCTGCGGCATCTTTGCCATGATTGCCGCCGGTCCCATCTGGGGCAGCATCTGCGGCAAAAAGTACATGGTTGAAGTCCCCGAGCACGTTGCACAGCAGGCAGACATTGACGAGAGCAAGCTGCCCAAGTTTGGCACCATCGTGGGCATCATCATGATCCCGCTGCTGCTCATCATCGCAAACTCCGTGGCAAAGGTAGTGCCCGCACTGGCCGGCATCCAGCCTGTTCTGGCCTTCCTCGGCGAGCCCTTCATGGCGCTGCTGCTGGCTACCATCGCTGCTATGTACCTGCTGGGCACCCGCCACGGCTACACTAACGCCCAGCTGGAAAAGATCATGACCAAGTCTCTGGAGCCCACCGGTATGATCCTGCTGGTCACTGCCTGCGGCGGCGTGCTGCGCTATATGCTGCAGAACTCCGGTCTGGGCGATGTCATCGGCAACGCCGTGGCAAACGCCAGCCTGCCGCTGGTGCTGGTAGCCTTCATCGTGGCTGCTCTGGTGCGCATCTCGGTGGGTTCCGCTACCGTGGCTATGACCATGGCAGCAGGCATCATCTCCGCCATGCCCGGCCTCAGCGCGCTGAGCCCGCTGTACCTGGCCTGCGTGACCGCTGCCATTGCAGGCGGCTCCACCGTCTGCTCCCACTTCAACGACTCCGGCTTCTGGCTGGTGAAGAGCCTTGTGGGCATGGACGAAAAGACCACCCTCAAGACCTGGACCATCATGGAAACGCTGGTCGGCGGCGTGGGCTTCCTGGTAGCACTCGTTATTTCCTTCTTTGCCTGAGCGCCTGTCCGGGGCCTGCACCTTGGGATAAGCGTTGGGAGATCTCCTTATTCATTTACCTCGTTACCTCCTTCAAAAACAGCCGCTCCGGGTGCGCCCGGAGCGGCTGTTTTTTGCGCCTGCGTAACCCGGTCACGGAAAAGCGGGCTGCGTATGGGGTATACTGATGGTGTCAGTAAAACACAACACCCATTCAGGAGGGAAAAAATATGGCAGTCATCAACATTACCAAGGAAAACTTTGCACAGGAAGTGCTCCACAGCGAAAAGCCCGTACTGCTGGACTTCTGGGCCAGCTGGTGCGGCCCCTGCCGGATGCTGAGCCCCGTGGTGGACGAGGTCGCCGAGGAGCGCACCGATGTAAAGGTGGGCAAGGTGAACGTGGACGAGCAGCCGGATCTGGCGGCGCAGTTCGGGGTGATGAGCATCCCCACCCTGCTGGTATTCGAGCAGGGCAAGCTGGTGCGTCAGGCCGTGGGCGCCCGCCCCAAGGCCGGTGTGCTGGAGCTGCTGGGCTAAATTATCGTTTTGAATGTGGAACAGCGGAACACCTGCGGGCGTCCCGCTGTCTCTTTTTTACGGAAATGGTTGGCATCAATTCAAAAAAATCATCCACGCTTCTACAAATGGAACCACAAAACCAAAGCAAAAGAAAAACAAAAGATCCAGCACAACTTTCATCCATCTGGCAGAGCGTGTGCCGAAAGACATGGCGTGAATGATAAAAAGATTGATCTCACCCCAGCGGCGATAATAGCCTGTCTGTTCAAAACTGTTCCAGATCTCCAGTGATAAAAATTCAATGCCAGCACACAACGGGAAAATGACGAGAGAATGCATCCAGCCGTCTGCCCGAAAAGAGCCATCGCCAAGACCATACCAGTGCACCGCAATGGTGCCGGGGCAAGCCAAAACACCCCACAAGGCAAGCGCAATGCTCAGCCCAAGCAGGGCGGTGCGCACGGAATGCCAATCTACGGTGTGCTGCCGGCGCAGCATGGTAAAGAAATCTTCCAGCTGGATGGTCGGTGCGGCATCGGCTTCTTCCGGGGCGCGGCAGTGCATAAGGTCGGCAAGGGTCAGCCCCAGAGCATCTGCCAGCGGTTCCAGCGTGTTGATATCCGGCAGACCGATGCCCGTCTCCCTTAATTAAAGATATTGTTGGGTAAAAAAGAAAGGTCAGTCGATT
>OLOZ01002351.1_pt1 | contig 10843 bp, 8 predicted proteins | sample 1673021 | NCBI WGS metagenome assembly OLOZ01 (sample SAMEA3136747, study PRJEB25190) | human gut metagenome | biome: human gut; feature: human-associated habitat; material: faeces | place: Austria | collected 2013
GCAGCACCTGCGGGTGCACGGCCACGGCGCGGGCGATGCACAGACGCTGCTGCTGGCCGCCGGACAGGCCGATGCCCGGATTGTCCAGACGATCCTTGACCTCGTTCCACAGGTTGGCGCCACGCAGGGCCCATTCGACCAGATCGTCCGCGTCGGACTTCGAGATCTTGCGGTTGTTGAGCTTCACACCGGCAAGCACGTTCTCGCGGATGGACATGGTCGGGAACGGGTTAGGACGCTGGAACACCATGCCGACGTCACGACGGACGGCGACCGGATCCACATCCTTGTCGTACAGGTTCTTGCCTTCCAGCAGCACCTCGCCTTCGCAGTGGGCGCCCGGAATGATCTCGTGCATGCGATCGAGGGTGCGCAGCACGGTGGACTTGCCACAGCCGGAAGGTCCGATGAACGCGGTGACCTTGTTGGCTTCGATGTTGATGTTCACGTCTTCCACGGCCAGGAAGTCGCCGTAGAAGATGTTCAGATGGTTGACATCAATACGTTGTCCCATTTGTTTTCCTTATTGTTCTTATGTTTTCGACTATTCGACCGCGCTCAGCGTTCCGACTTGACGGCGAAGATCTTCGCCACGAGACGGCCGATGAGGTTGAGGATCAGCACGATGAGAATCAGCACAAGGGCTGCGGCCCAGGCGCGTTCCATCGGGATGGTGGTGACGCAGGCCGCGGAAGCGTTGGCCGGGCAGTTCGCGTTGAGCTTGGAATACTCCTGGTAGACGTACACCGGAAGCGTGGTCATCTGGCCGGAGAAGAGGTTGACGTTCGTGGAGGCGATGTAGCCTGCGGTCATCAGCAACGGAGCGGTTTCACCGATCACGCGGGCGACGGCGAGAATCGCACCCGAAACGATGCCCGGCAGGGCGGTGCGCAGCACGATCTTCGTGATCGTGCGCTGCTTCGTGACGCCCAGGGCGTACGAGGCCTCGCGCAAATCGTGCGGCACGATCTTGAGCATTTCCTCGGACGACTTGACCACGGTCGGCAGCATCAGCAGGGAAAGTGCGACGGAGCCTTCGAAACCGTTGATGGTGCCGGGGCCGATCAGAATCGTGAACATCGAGAAGGCGAACAGGCCTGCGACGATGGACGGGATGCCGCTCATCACGTCGACCAGCAGGGTGATGACCTGTGCCAGCTTGCCACGGTTGGAATATTCCACCAGGTACACGGCGCACATCAGGCCGATCGGGATGGAGATGAGCATGGCGCCGAAGGTGATTTCCAGCGTGCCGATGATGGCGTGCAGGATGCCGCCGTAGCCGCCGGACGGGGTCGGGTTGCCGCCGACCACGCCGGTCATGTTGTAGCTCAGGAAGTTGAGGTTCAGCCTCTTGACGCCGTTGATGATGGTGGTGAGCAGCACCGAGAACAGCGGGATCAACGCCACGATGAACGCGCACGAGATGAGCGCCTTCATGGCGAAGTCCTTGCGCTTGCGCGCTGAGGTGAAGGAACGGGTCGGCTTGAACTTGTCGAAGTCGATGACGGGAGCGCCGTCCATCGGCGAAGCGACGTTATTTGCGGCGGTCATCACACACTCGCTTTCTCGGTGAGCTTACGAGCGATGAAGTTCACCACGAAGGTAATCAGGAACAGGACCAGGCCGGTGCCGATCAGCACGGAAACACCCAGATCGTTGGCTTCCGGATACTGCGCGGCGATGTTCGCGGCGATGGTCTGGTTCTGCGAGGCCTGCAGCAGCTTGACGGAGTAGTTGAGGCCCGGGGACAGGATCATGAGCACGGCCATCGTCTCGCCGAGCGCACGACCGAGGCCGAGCATGGAGGCGGACACGACGCCGGACTTGCCGAACGGCAGGACCGCGAGCTTGACCATTTCCCACTTCGTGGCGCCGAGGGCCAGAGCCGCCTCTTCCTGAAGGCGAGGGGTCTGCAGGAAGATGTCGCGGGACATGGAGGTGATGATCGGCAGGATCATGACGGCCAGCACCACGGACACGGTGGCCACGGTACGGGAGGGATTGGCGGCGGGACCGGCGAAAATCGGAATCCAGCCAAGGTATTTGGCCACCCAATTCCAGAACGGGTAGATGGCGGGCACCAGCACCAGACCGCCCCACAGACCGTAGATAACGGACGGGATGGCGGCGAGCAGATCGACCACATAGCTCAGGGCGGTGGCGAGCTTCTTCGGCGCGTAATGCGAGATGAACAGTGCGATGCCGACCGACACGAAGAAGGAAATCAGCAGTGCCAGGGCGGAAATCAGCACGGTACCGAACAGCAGCGGTCCGACGTAGCCCCAGAAGCTGGAAGCCTTGCCGCCGGTGAAGTTGCTGATGGTCGCGCTGTTGGCCTTCTGGTCACCGCCGATCAACGGCCACGCGCGGAACAGCAGGAACAGCGCGACCGCGGCGAGCACGACGAGGATCAGGATGCCGCAGGCGTAGGCCACGCCCTTGAACACCTTATCCGCGTTCTTGCCGCTCACCGGCTGCTGTGCCGTTTTGCTTTGCGAACTCACGGGTTCTCCTTTTGGTTTGCTTGCGATTGCTTTCGATTTTTCTGGTTTTGCGTATCGTCCGTAGGTATCGTTTCAGGCCGCAGCCGTTTTTTACGCGGCTGCGGCCTGAAACCTACGGTCAGTCACCGATCACCGAAAGCGATCGCCCCACTGTGATGGGCTCACTTGGTTTTGATGGCGTCGATGGACTTGACGACCTTCTGACGCAGGGTGTTGGACATCGGAGCGGAGCCGGCTGCGGAAGCGGCGGTCTGCTGGCCTTCGTCGCTGGTCACGTAGGTGAGCCAGGACTTGACGAACTTGGCGGTGTTGGCGTCCTTGTATGCCGGGCAGGCGACGTCGTAGGAGACCAGCACGATCGGGTAGGCGCCCTTCTCGGTGGTGTTGTGGTCGAGCTTGACGACCACGCGGTTGTCACCCTTGGCGGAATCGTCGAGCGGGGAGGCGTCCACGACCTTGGCGGCGGCTTCAGCGGAGAACGGGACGTAATCGTCGCCGACCTTCACGGCCACGGTGCCCAGATCGCCGGCCTGGGAGGCATCGGCGTAACCGATGGTGCCGTCAGCCTGCTGCACGGTGGAGATCACGCCGGAAGTGCCCTTGGCGCCCTGGCCGACCTCGTTCGGCCAGTTCTCGCCGAGGTCGTAGCTCCATGCGTCGCCAGCGGCGTCCTTGACGTAGCTCAGGAAGTTCTTGGTGGTGCCGGACTTGTCGGAACGGTGCACCACGGTGATGTCGAGGTCAGGCAGATCGACCTTCGGGTTCTGCTTCTTGATGGCGTCATCGTTCCACTTGGTGATCTTGCCGTCGAAGATCTTGGCGATGGTCTCGGCGTCCATGTTCAGGGTCTTGCCCTTGCCGGACACGCCCTGCAGGTTGAAGACGACGGCGATCGGGGAAATGTAGACCGGGATGTCGAAGGCGGTGCCGGAAGCGCACACGCTCTTGGACTGCTCGACCTCGTTATCGGCGAGAGCAGCGTCGGAGCCGGCCCATGCGGTTGCACCGGTCAGGAAGGTGGACACGCCAGCGCCGGAACCGGACGGATTGTAAGCGACCTTGGCGTCCGGGTTGGTGCCCTGGAAGCCGGCGATCCAAGCTTCGACGGCGGCCTGCTGGGAAGAAGCGCCAGCGCCGGAGAAGTTGCCGGAAACGGTTTCGGTCTTGGTATCGGACTTGGCCGAAGAATCGGTGGAAGCGGTGGTGTTGTCACCGCAAGCCGCGACGGAAGCCAGCATCACAATGCCGGACACAGCGGCGATGGAGCGTACGAGAATGGAGTTACGCATTATTCTTTTCCCTCTGTCAACGTTCAGATGGCGTGTGTTTCTGATTTTTCGATTTTCTGTTGTCGCCATCGTTCTTCATGACAATCTCCAGCCTATTGGGCGTTTCACTCGCCCCAAACCAAAAACGGTGAACGGAAGATGAACAGTCTACGACACCTTCGCCGTTCGACGTTCCTTCCGTTCACCGTTCTTTGCAAGCACGATGCGAATGCGCGCTATACCAAGCCTTTCATCATCATTCGCTTGGCGTATCGATCTTGTATCCGAGGCCGCGCACGGTGGTCAGATACTTGGGATGGCCCGGGTCCTCCTCGATTTTGGCGCGCACGCGCTTGACATGCACGTCCAGCGTCTTGGTGTCGCCGACATAGTCGGAGCCCCAGATGCGGTCGATCAGCTGGTGGCGGGTCATCACGCGGCCCTTGTTCTGCATGAGGTATTCCAGCAGTTCGAATTCCTTCAGCGGGAAGAACACGTTCTCGCCGCGGACCGTCACCTCATGCTGGCCGATTCTCATGGAAATGTCACCGCATACGAGCGGAATATCGTCGTCGGCGGCTTCTCCGGATTCGGCGACCATCTGGTTGCGGCGCAGCACCGCGCGGATGCGTGCCAGCAGCTCACGGAAGGAATACGGTTTGGTGATGTAGTCGTCCGCGCCGATTTCAAGGCCGACGACCTTGTCGATTTCCGCGCTTTTCGCGGTCAGCATGATGATCGGCACACGGCTTTGCTCGCGGATCCGACGGCACAGCGCGGTGCCGTCAAGACCGGGCAGCATCAGATCGAGCAGCACCAGATCGATACCACCCTTGGTGAACAGTTCCAATCCTTCTTCACCGGTGGCCGCGGCGGACACGTCGTACCCTTCACGGGTGAGCTGGTAGACCAGCGGCTCACGGTACGACTCTTCGTCCTCGACGATCAGAATTCGCGTCATCAGTGGTTCTCCTCATTCTCTGTTGTGGTGGAGTGGCCGGACTGTTTCTTTTCACGGGTGTTATCATTCGCCGAATCCGCCGGATGGTCGGGTTCCGCAGCGCCCGAAGCCTGCGGCATCGTGATGGTGAAGGTGGATCCCTCCCCCTCACGCGACCATACGGAGATGGTGCCGCCGCAATCCTCGACGCAATGCTTGGTGATGGCCAATCCCAGGCCGGTGCCGCCGGTTTCACGGGAGCGCGCCGGATCGACGCGGTAGAATCGCTCGAAAATTCTGCTGAGCGACGCCGCGGGGATGCCGATGCCCTGGTCCACGACGCGAATCGCCACCTTGCCGGATTCGATGCCGATGCCGACGGCCACCGTGGTATGTTCCGGCGAATAGTTGATGGCGTTCTCCACCAGGTTCTTCACCGCAGTTTTGATGGTCTCATGGTCAGCGACCACGAACACGTCCAGGTTCTGTTCGGCTTCCTTGGCCAGTTCCTCGGCGTTCGCATGCACCAGCACCTGCCGGCCGTTCACGGACAGGACCAGGCTGATGTGCTTCGATTCGGCCTTGACCTGGTTTTCGGCGAGCGCCTCGCGTGCCACGGACAGCACGGACAGCCGTTCCGCGTTGAGCATCGCTGCCGCGCTTTGCGCTTTCTGCAGGTCGATCAGACGGTGGACCAGTTCCGTCAATCGTTCGGATTCCTTGGAGATTCGGCCGGAGAAGTATTTCACCGCGTCCGGATCGTCGGCCGCGTCGCCGATCGTTTCGGCGAGCAGAGAAATCGCGCCTGCCGGGGTTTTCAGTTCGTGCGAGACGTTGGTGACGAAATCGCGCCGCATGATTTCGAAACGGCGTTGCTCGCTCATGTCGGAAATGAAAATCGCAAATAGGTTGTCGGCGATCTGTCCGACGCGCACGTGCAGGTAGAGCGTGTCTTCGGGCAGCGGCTTGCCGGCTTCGACGCCTTTGCCGTTCGTGTTCACCACGCCCGTTCGCGTGCGGCCGTGCAGGGGGATGGTCAGTTCGCGTTCGCGCACCACGCTGTCTGTGGAGACCAGTTTCACGATGTCGCGGATTTCCGCGAGCGCCATCGCCTGGTCGTGGATGATGCCGAAGCGCCGCGCGGCCGGGGATGCGTATTGGACCGTGGCCAGCGAGTCTACGACCACCAAAGCTTCGGGCATGACGGCCACCAGCTGGCGTTCCGTGGACTGCACGGGAACGCGGGGGCCGAACAGGGACGTGTTCTTCGCAGCTCCGAACAGGCTCGGATCATTGGGGTCGACGCCGTCCTGCACATCCTGGAAGCCTCGTCTGCGGCCAAGCAGGAACGCCACGACGAACACGACCACGGCCACGACCACCAATGCCGCAACCACCGACGGCGTTGCCAGCATCTGCTCCAACGTCATGCGTTCACCTTCCGATAATCCTCAGTTCTTCCTTAAGACTAGCGGTTTCGGAGAGGCTTTCGCGTATGCGATTCTCTCACGCCACCGGAAGTTTTCCTGCCGTTCATCTTCCGAAACGCAGCATATCGGAATATGAGACGTCCCGTTTGCCGATATGACGATGCATGATGACGGGTCATGCGGCAAACGGGATGTGGAAACGGCTTTTCGCAACGTTAGGCGTTTCGCAACGCCACATGAACGCTACATGCGTTTGGCGATGTTCACCGTCAGTTTCGCGGCGGTGTCCGCGTATTCGGAAATGTCGAACGTTTTGAAATCCTCGTAGTCGGTGTCCGCGTTGTCGCTCAACGCGCGAATCACCAATGCGGGAACGTCGTTGCGGGCGGCGACATGCGCAACGGCGGCGCCTTCCATTTCCACCGCGCCCGCGCCGGTCTCACGGATCACCTGCTCGACCTTCTGCGGATCATCGACGAAATAGTTGCCGGTGGCGATGATGCCGACGATATGGTGAATGTTCAAGTCGTTCAGCGCCTGGTCGGCCAGTTCGAGCAGACGGTCGTCGCTATGGTATTCCTCGATGGGCCGGTCGGCGGTGCCGGGCTTGAACTGGCCCACTAATCGCATGTCGGTGTCGAGATAGCGCAGAGTGCCGCCGAGCACCACGTCGTTGATGTGCAGATTCGTGTTGAGATTGCCCGCGATGCCGGAGAAGATCACGGCGTCCGGCTGGTCAGCGTCGATCAGATGCTGCGTGGTGGCGGCGATGTTGACGGTGCCCATGCCGCCGACGGTCGCGGCGACGTTGACGGCGGTGCCCTTGTTGGTTTCGAGGGTGCCGCGCGTCACCTTGACGCCGGCTTCCTCGGTGACGGTGACGTTGCTCAGTGCCGTTGCGATATTGGCGACTTCCTCATCCATGGCGCCGATGATGGCGATTGCGGTCATTGCACCCTCCCTGTCTTACGTGCTGTCTTGAGTGTTGTTTTACGCGATTGCGATTCGCGTTTCCCGAATTTTCTGCAATCGCGCGGATAGTGAATCGAATCGGTCACTTCCAGCGGCGCACGGCCACCGCATGGGCAAGCTCGCGTAGCAGCTGTTCCGTGGTGTTCCAGCTCAGACATTTGTCGGTGATGGACTTGCCGTAGACGAGCTGGTCGAGCGGCGCGGCCTTCTGGTTGCCGCCTTCGATGAAGCTTTCCATCATGATGCCGGTGATGCCCTGCTCGCCTTTGGCGATACGGCCCGCGATGTCACGCACCACCTGCGCCTGACGATGCTCGTCCTTGCCGGAGTTGCCATGCGAGCAGTCGACGATCAGCCCATGTGCCGCAGCGGAATCGGCCGGCATTTCGGCGCGGATGGTGTCCATGGCCTTGGCCACCGAAGCGGCATCGTAATTCGGGCCGTGCGAGGAACCACGCAACACCACATGACAGTCGGGATTGCCGAGCGTTTTGACCACGGCGGCGCGGCCGAGATGGTCGATGCCGAAGAACGTGTGCTGTTGTGCGGAAGCGAAGCAGGAATCGGCCGGAGCCTTGATGGAACCGTCCGTGGCGTTCTTGAAGCCGATCGGCATGGACAGGCCGGACGCCAACTGCCGGTGCACCTGGCTTTCCGTATTGCGCGCGCCGATCGCACCCCAGCTAATCGCGTCGGAAATATACTGCGGACTGGTCGGCTCCAAAAACTCCGTGGCCGCCGCCAAACCCTCGTCAAGCACGCCAAGCAGCGTGCGGCGGGCCAACAGCAAGCCCTTCCTGATATTGCAGCTGCCGTCGATATCCGGATCGTTGATCAGACCCTTCCAACCGACCGTGGTGCGCGGCTTCTCGAAATACACGCGCATGACGATCAGCAGCTCGCCATCCAACTCGCCTTTCAACGCGGACAGGCGACGCGCGTAATCGAGCGCGGCCTTCGGATCGTGAACGGAACACGGACCGACAACCACCAGCAGGCGATCGTCCTGACCGTACAGGCAGGCACGAATCTCATCACGCGAATAGGCGACGATCTCCTGCGCCTGCTCGCTCAACGGCAGGTCGCCCAGCACCTGCGCCGGCGTGGGCAACACTTCGAATTCCAGCACGCGGCGGTTCACGATGCGGCTGATGCCCACCTGGTCCTCCCAGCGCGGCACGTCGGTCTCCACCAGCGGATTCTTGCCCTCATCCATGGCCTGCCTAATGGCACGTAAATCCTCAGGCGTGTTCAGCTGCTGCTGCATGATCTCGCTCTCCTTGTCGCTTCCTTTCCCAAGGATAGCAACGATGGTGCAGAAACATCAGCCAAGCTTGCGACGCGCGTCGACCGCGTCGGCAAGCGTGTGCAGCAGCTGCTCGGTACGATCCCACGGCACGCATGCGTCGGTGATCGACTTGCCGTATTCCAGCTGGTCGAGCGGCGCGGGCTTCTGATTGCCCGCCTTGAGGAAGCTTTCCATCATGATGCCGAGAATGCCCTGTTCGCCGGCCGCGACGCGTGCGGCGATTTCTTCGACCACTTCGGCCTCGCGCACCTCGTTCTTGCCGCAGTTGCCGTGCGCGGCATCGATGATCAGACCATGCTCGCTTGGTCCGGAAGCCTTGGAAGCCTTGAGATCCGCCAACGCTTGGGCCACGGAAGCGGCATCGTAGTTCGGACCATGCGAGGAACCACGCAGCACCAGATGGCAGTCGGGATTGCCCTTGGTCTCCGCGGAAATCACACGACCATCCAGATTGATGGAGAGGAAATGATGCTCGAAAGCGGCCGCGAAACACGAATCGGCCGCCGGCTTGATGGAACCATCCGTAGCGTTCTTGAAACCGATCGGCATGGACATGCCGGACGCCAGCTCGCGGTGCACCTGGCTTTCCGTATTACGCGCGCCAATAGCGCCCCAGCTGATCAGATCGCAAATATACTGCGGGGTAATCGGATCAAGCCATTCCGTAGCGGCGGGCAAGCCGAGCCCCAGCACGTCGGTAAGCACCTTGCGAGCCATGAACATGCCCTTGCGAATATTGAACTGGCCGTCAAGATCAGGATCGTTGATCAGACCCTTCCAACCGATCGTGGTGCGCGGCTTCTCGAAATACACGCGCATGACGATGACCAGACGATCATCAAGCTCCTTCTTGACGGCGGCAAGCCTCTCCGCATACTCGTGCGCAGCCTTCGGATCATGAATCGAACACGGGCCGACGATGGCCAGCAGACGATCGTCACGGCCATGCAGCACGTCACGAATCTCCTGACGGGACTTCAACACCAGATCGCTCATCTCGTTCGTGAGCGGAAGTTCCTTAAGAAAATATCGGGGAGCGGGAATCGGGTCAAGCTGACGAATATTGACATCCACGGTCTCCGGAAACACGGCGCGCTCATCCAACAGCTGTGCATCCTTCGAACTATCCGGACCGCGAAGACCTGCCATCGCTTCTGTTCCTCCCCTGCATCATTATGCTTGCGTAGCGCGATAGCGCCACCGTCGTTACCTTAACGGATGGGGACGGAATATGGGGATGGGCGACTGCATGGTGGAATGGGTGGGGGGCGACGTGGGACGAAGAAAGCGATATAGGAAAGACCCAACGCGGACGGAGAGTCCGGGTTGGGTCTTTTTTTGGGGGAAACGTGCGTCATGGGGCCTGCCGGGCTGAGGCGATGAGGCCTGCAGCCTCGAAAACGCCTGTCGGCGTTTTCCCTCGCGACGGAAGCCCACCGGGCTTCCGCTATTCGCTCGGCGCGTATTGGCCAGCGCGCGCTCCGCGCGCTATTTGGCCAATGCGCCCATCGGATCCCACGCGGGGAGCATGGTGGCGGGTTCTTCTAGGGCCTTGAGGTATTCGGCGGGAAGGAGGGCCTTGGGGACGGCGACCTCGTAGACGTATTCGGTGAACCAGTCGTCGCTCATGGTGAAGTAGCCCTTGTCGGCGATCTTGTCTCCCCACGAGTTCTCCACACGCCAACGGCGGGTGGTGTGGCCATCCTCATCCACATCCACACCGACGAACGCCATCGCGTGATTCATCGCGGAATCGCCGAAACGGACACGCTGTTCCTTGTCCAGATCGAAATCGACGCCATACACGCGGCCATACTCGAACAGGTCGGTGGCCCACGCGCCATTCTCACGGTCCATCATCGGATGGCAGTCAGCGCCGAACCATACCGGAATGCCCTGTTCCTGAAGAATCTGACGCACGCAGTCCTTCATGAACTGGTTCGGCACGTTGAGGTACTCGGTCGGGTCTCCCCCGGCCACGTTGCCCAGATGCTCGATGCCGATCTTCTTGCCCTTGACGTGCTCCTGACGCGGATCGTCCACCAGGCAGACATAGCTTTCCAAATCGGCGGAACCCACATACTTCTTCCAGAACTCGACAGGCGTGATCTCGCCATCGCGGTGGAACTCGCCATCCTTGTCGGTCCACTCCCAATCGAAGCTCTTCGGCGGCTCGCCCAAGTGAATCGTCAGAATACGGTGACCGGCGGCGACCGCATCGGCGATGATCGCATCGATCGCGGACGGATCAGCGTACATATGCGCAACCGCGGTGTGCAGCATGCGGCGCAGCTGCACGTTCATCTCACCGGTGTTCTTGGAGGATTCGGTCTCCGGGAACAGATCCTTCGGCACCGCGCCATACTTCTTGTACACGTTCATGGCCATGGTCCACTGGCCGCCGTCGCCCATCACGT
>OLOZ01002357.1_pt1 | contig 10810 bp, 7 predicted proteins | sample 1673021 | NCBI WGS metagenome assembly OLOZ01 (sample SAMEA3136747, study PRJEB25190) | human gut metagenome | biome: human gut; feature: human-associated habitat; material: faeces | place: Austria | collected 2013
GAAAGAAAATATGGTGTATGGCGCATCCAAACGGCCGTGTCTGTGTAGCAAAACGGCTGTTCTAAAACGTATTTGTGACCGCCAGAGGGCGCAAAATGCAGATATGGCAGAAAAGATAAATAAAAATGAAATTTAAAGGCTGCCAAAGGGAAATGATACACAGTATAATTTTTGTGCATCGCGTAGGAAGGCGGTGCAGCAGATGAAAAATCAGACAAGTCAATATGGCAGTTACTTAATTTTCGATGTACGAGAATCCAGGTATAGAAGTAAGAAGACTTCCGTGCCTGGATTCTTTTTTGCTGCAAATGGGGGGTGATGTCTGTAAGCGATATCATTATGCCTAAAGAGAGAAAAGTATTTTTTATATAAAATATGGAGACGGAATCAGCATGTTGATATACGAAACAGCCCCTCTTGTTGATAAAAAAAGTGCAATGTCTAAACTAAAAATAGATAGACATTTCTAACACAATTCTGTAGAATAAACAAAGGTTAGAAAATACTAATAAAAGTTAAACAAGGAGGAAGAGGATGGCTGACAAAAAGTTATTAAGAAAAATTGCTCCGATCATTATGAGTGCAGCTGTAGCGATGACCAGTTCACCGGTTGGAGTTATGGCAGAGGACTTTACTTCTGGAGAAGCAGCTGTTGAGGTATCTGAGGAGACTGCATATGGTTCTGATGAGATTTCAGACGACTATGACGAATCATCAGAGGCTGACGATTCAGCAGATTTTGGTACAGACACAGAGGATGGTTTTGAATCTGGAGAAGCCGCAGAAGAGGAGTCTGGATTTGAGGACGGCGAAACCGGAGACACAGAAGATGCTTTTTTAGCAGACACTGAGGGCGAAACCAACAATGAAGCGGGAGCTGTGAAAACAGTGGAGGATGGTCAGATCGTACTGATGAACATTCCCTATGAAGCTTTTTACAGATCTGAGTTGAAAAACAATGATGTAAAAGTAGATGCATTTACATCCGCGACGAAAGCAAAAACAAAGATGAGCGGCGTGATGAATGGAAATGCTGCTTATCATACAAGCGCGGAAGGAAATGAACTTGCAGGTGTTACTTTTCCGGTAAAAGTGAATAAAGCTTCTGATTTGGAAAATTTTAAACAGATTACAGACAGCACTACTATAGAGATTACTACGAACATGAAAGGCCAGGTAAGTACTAATACATATACTGGTGCAGCGGCTCTTATTGAACAGCCAAGCTATACTTATTATGTTCCGGCAGAAACTCCTGCATATTACAAGGAAATGAGCGTAGATGAGAACGAAAATATTTCTTTTGGCGCTGTTCAGGGAATGTCCGAACAGAATGTTAGTGTGAATGCTGAATTAAAGCTTAATTCCAAATATGGAGATTATCAGCTTGAGCTGGATGAGACAGCAGTAAAGGCAGTAGTAAATGCATCTAATGGTGATAAGATTTATGGTGTAATCATCAATACAACAGACGGAACCACTTATGCACTCCGTCATCTTGAGAATATCTGGAAAGGAAAAGAACTTGCATGGAGCACCGGCTTTACAACAGAATCTCACGGTTGCCCAATAAGCTCTGACCACTACAAATCCATGATGGGAAAAACTATTTCCAGCGTAACGTACTATACGGATAAGGGGGAAATTAATTTTGATATTCCAGATACTTATGTTCCGGTAAAAACAGGTGTCAGTGCAACCGTTGACAACATCAAGGTAACAGATGCAGAGGTTAAAGTTGAATTATCTGAAGCACTTCCATCTGATTATTCAAAGAAATATGCAGTTGATGATGTGGAAGCAGCGACAACAGAGACAGGAGTAAAGGTTACAAATCTTACACCTGGAACACATACTCTGACAATTTCCGATGCAAATGGAAAATATGCTCCTGTCAGCGCTACTTTTACAGCAACAACAGATACTGTAATGGCTTCCTATGATGAGTATGAAGGAAAACTGGTTGCTGCGGCAGATATTACCGCTGAGCAGTTTGTTGCATTTACCAAAACAGTTTCAAAAGTAAAAATTGGTGACCAAGAGTATGCTGCAAGCGGAAAAGGTGCTGTGAAGATTGTTCAGGAGGATGGAACTCTTGATTATTCTAAAACAGCTGTAAACGATGGAGATACAGTAGTTGTAAGTGCTGCCGGATACCCAGATGTAACATTTGTTTACAACGAAAACGTATATGTATACGCAGGTCTTACATGGGCTGAGTACTGGGCTTCCGAGGATGTATACAATGCAGGCTCCACAGCTTCTTCTGAAGAAAAAGACAGAAGAGGTGAGTCAGACCTTGGAGCATTTGATGCTGTAACAAGAGCAACTGCAAACCATGGCCTTCACAGAGGAAGCTTCCAGGCAATCGCGGTTCTTAATGGAAAAACAGTTTCCCACTGGAGCGCAGACGGAAAAACAGTTTATTATGCCGATGGAACATCAGAAGTATTTAACCGGAACAATGTAACCGGATATACCGTAACTGGCCTGAAATATGTACCGGTTGAGATTAAGAGAGCTGACCTTGCTGCTTTTGCAGAAAGCCATGCAATTGTAAAAAATGGCGGACAGCTGATCGGCGGTTATGGCGAGAAAGAACTGAAATCCTATGAAGCCGTTGCAAATGTAACTGCAAATACAAATGGTTTGAAAAAAGTTACAAAAGCTGAAGACGGAAGCTTTGTAATCGGAGCAAGACAGAACGGAACTGAGTCTGGTATCAAAGATGCAGAGCTGAAAGTGGCAGACGGAATTACAGCAACTGTAAAACCTGGAAATGGTTCTTATGGTGAGTTCCTGAGAGTTGACCTGACTGGAAACTATGGCGATCTTGGTGCACATATGCAGTCTGTTGAGTGGGCATATTATGGAAATGATTCCACTTATACAAACAGACTTGCAAACTATGGAACAAAATTTGCAGCTGATAACTGGATGCATAAAATGATGGGTATCCAGCTTGGTCTTACAGAATCTGGAAGATGCAAGCTTCCGGAAGGAACTGACGGAACTGGTTACTGGATCCTTACTGTTCATGCCCTTGGATACCAGGATTACGTTGTAAAATTCCAGGCAACAGCTGAGAATATTGCGAAACCTGCAGGTGATGCAGATTCCACACCACTGAAAAACATTATCGCAGAAGCAAAAGCCCTGAACGAGGCTGATTATACTCCGGAGAGCTGGGCTGCTGCAAAAGACAGCATTGCAAATGAGCTTGAAGAGTGCGAGGAAATGCTTGCAAATATTAAGAATCAGACAACTTATGGCGTAGAAGAGCAGATCGGACATTTAAGAGAAGCTCTTAACATGCTTGTAAAAGCTCCGGCTCCAACCGCAACACCGGCACAGCCGACTGCAACACCAGCCCCGGCGCAGCCGACCGCAACACCGACCCCTGCACAGCCAACTGTAGCACCTACACAGCCAACTGTAACTCCGGCACCGACTGCAGCACCGGCCAAAGGAATTACAGCAACTGCAAAAGCTTCCACAATTTACACCAAAGGAAAAACCTCTACAACCATTACGGTTGTAAAAAATGATGTAACTGGAAAAGTTAAATTTACATCCAGCAACAAGAAAGTGGCGACTGTTTCCTCCAAAGGCGTTGTAAAAGCGAAAAAAGCGGGAAAGACAACCATTACTGTAAAGGTTGGAAATTACACTAAGAAGGTAGTAATCCAGGTTAAGAAACCTTCTCTGAAGCTTGCAAAATCTTCTGCAACAATCAAGAAAGGCAAAACAGTAAAAATCAAAGCAACCGCAACACCATCCGGAAAAGTAACATACAAGTCCAGCAACAAGAAAGTAGCGACTGTTACTGCAAAAGGTGTTGTAAAAGGTAAGAAGAAAGGTACTGCAACCATCACTGTTACAAGTAATGGAGTATCTAAGAAATTCAAAGTAAAAGTAAAATAATGATTACAAAGCTTTTACGATAACAAATAATACTTGTGCAAAAACAAGGCAAAGGAACGGGGGCCGTTTTTAACAGCCCCTGCTTTTGCTTGTAAAAAGAAACTTATTTTGCTACATATTTTAACAGGAGACAGCATGAAAAAACGAGACGGTGATAAGAATCCTTTTGAAAAAAAGAATCTGGTGAAACTTGCTCCAGCAGCAGTGGTTATTGCGGCTGTGGCTGCAGCAGGTGCTCAGGCTGGCAGCAGTGGAAAAGAAGTGACTGCTGAAACCAGAGAGGTTGTAAAATCCCAGGATCTGGAATCGCTTTTGAAAACAGCCTATTCCTATGAGACAGCAGATGACGAGGCAGAAGAGGAGAGTCTGCTGAAAACAGGCAAAAACACATCATCAGCTTCTTCAAAGAAAAAAACCTCCAAAATTTCAAAGAAAAAAAGTGGTATAAAAAAAGGAAGCTCAAAGACCCTTCCAGTAAAAACGGCTGCATCTTCAGGGGTAGGTCAGGGCTCCACCACTACACCAACTACAGAAGTTCCGGAAGGCGGCTATAAAGATGGAACTTACCAGGGCAGCGGTACTGGCTTTGGGGGAATGATTACCGTACAGGTAACTGTATCAGGTGGGAAAATCACAGCTGTTGATATATTGAGTGCCTCTGGAGAAACAGGCTCTTATTTTGCCTCCGCACAGGGCGTTGTAAGTAAGGTTTTATCAAGCCAGTCCCCGAATGTGGATGCAGTCAGCGGTGCAACTTACTCCTCAAACGGAATTATCCAGGCAGTACAGAATGCCCTTTCACAGGCAGGAAACAGTGATTCTGCCACACCAACTCCAACGCCAACGCCAAAACCTGCAAAGAAACCGAAGAAAGATACTTCTGTCAGCTATAAAGATGGCGTATATGAGGGACAGGCAGAAGGCTTTGATGGAACCGTAACGGTAAAGGTTACAATAAAAAATGGAAAAATCAAAAAAATAAGCAACACAAATACAGATACACCTGAATTTTTTAATAAAGCATGGAAAACAATCAAGTCCAATGTGATTTCCAGACAGAGTACTTCTGAAATTGATACTGTAAGTGGGGCAACATTTTCTTCAAATGGAATTCTCGGAGCTTTATCCCAGGCTCTTTCAAAGGCTGATCAATCAGGAACTACAGACTCAAAGGAAGAAGATATAACTCCAACCCCGACTACTGTACCTGATGAAACTGTAACACCAATTCCAACGGAGATTCCACAGCCTACCAAGACTCCGGATAATCCGTCAGATGAGCAGCCGGTTGTAAATCTTTTGAAAGATGGCACCTATACAGGGTCTGCAATGGGATATTCCGGACAGGTTAACATAACACTGACGATTAAAGATGGAAAAATTACGGAAGTAACCAATACAAACTCAGATACCCGAAGCTTTTTCAATAAGGCATGGAGATCCATACAGCCTAAAATACTGGAAAAGCAGAGTACAGAAGGAATTGACACTGTAAGTGGTGCAACATTTTCTTCTATGGGAATTCTGGATGCGTCTAAAATAGCACTGGAGCAGGCAAAAAATACAGAGGTACAGCCTTCTGTAACGCCGGAACCCACTGAGGTGCCGAATCCCACAAATACGCCAAAGCCGACTTCTGTTCCAGAACCAACGACTGCGCCGGAGCCTACAGCTGTACCAGAGCCTACTGAAGCGCCTGCGCCAACTTCTGCGCCGGAACCGACGGATACACCGGAGAATTCTGTGACGCCGGAACCGACAGCTACGCCAGAACCCACGCCTGTGCCTGCTGGTGCATATACAGATGGAACCTACACTGGCATTGGAGAAGGCAATGACGGACCAGACAGTGTACAGGTTACCGTAACAATATCCGGAGGACAGATTGTGGGAGCAACTTATTTTTCCTATGATGATGAAGAATATGCAGATACAGCCTGGGAGGGAATTCTTGGACAGGTTATGGGAAAGCAGTCCGCAGACAGTATAGATACAGTATCTGGATGCACATATTCCTCCCAGGGAATTATTCAGGCATTTAGAAATGCATTAAATCAGGCAAAAGGAGCATAACCCATGAAATACCAGAGTTTTATTATGAGAGTTTTATGTCTGCTTCTGATCGTTGGTGTCGTTCTTGGCTACAACTCCATGCAGAAAAAAGATAGTGATACCGAAAAAGACCAGCAGATCGCCAGTCTGACAACCAGAGTGGAGGCCTTGGAAAAACAGCAGGATGAGATATTAAGTGCCCTTGAAGAGGCTGCGAAAGCGCAGGAAGAGGCGAAGAAAAAGGCAGAAGAGGAAGCGAAGAATCAGAAAGCCCAGGTGGAGGAAACATCTTCCGGGGATGCTTCCGAGGACGCGAAAAAAGATGAGGAAAATACAGATGAGACAGAGGCTGAGGACACTTCTTCTAATGAAGACAGTGAAGAGCTTGTTTATAAAAACGGAACCTATACAGGAGACGGCCAGGGCTTTGGCGGCAACATCCAGGTTCAGGTTACACTTGAAAATGATACGATTACAGACATTCAGGTGGTAAGTGCACCAGGCGAAGACTCTGCATACCTTTCCCAGGGACAGGGCGTGATCAGCACCATTCTGGCTTCCCAGAGTACAGACGTTGACACCATTTCCGGCGCAACCTTCAGTTCCACTGGAATTATCAACGCTGTAAATGATGCACTTGGAAAGGCGGAAAATCAATGAAAAAGAGACAGAGAAAAATCCGGCTGATCCGCGCCGGCATCCAGCTTCTGTTTTTCATTTTTGCTCCGGCACTTTTTTCCACGGCATTCGCAGGCGTGAAGTCCATTTTTCAGGCAATCGCAGCACATCAGACAATCAGCTGGAATTCCTTTCTGGATGTGACTGCCGTGCTGCTTGTGGTAACCTGTCTGTTCGGACGGCATTTCTGCGGATATGCCTGCGCATTTGGTTCCCTTGGGGATGCATTGTACGAGCTGACTGTGTTTATCCGCCAGAAGGTTTTTCATAAAAAAGGCCGTCACGGATATTCAGAAAAAGCCATTCGTATTTTGCAGAAGGTGAAATATATCTGGCTTCTGGTGCTCCTTGTATCTATCCTTACCGGCTGGTACAGCAAGCTTCAGGGCATGAGCCCATGGGATGTGTTTTCCATGCTCACCGCTGGCAGACTTCCCGGCGCCGCCTACAAGGTGGGGATTGTGCTGCTGATTCTGCTCATGATCGGAATGTGCACTCAGGAAAGATTTTTCTGCCAGTTCCTCTGCCCAATGGGCGCAATTTTTGCTATAATGCCTATAGCGCCCTCTGCGCTGTTCAACCGTGACAGCGGCACCTGTCCAGCGAAATGCGGAGCCTGCAAAAAGCGCTGTCCTGCTCATCTGGACATTGACGGTGATACCCCTCTCTCAGGAGAATGTATCTGCTGCCACGCCTGCCAGGGAATCTGCCCGAAGAGGAACATCCGGATCGGGATTCCGAAGGCGAAAGATGAGAGCCTTTTTTAAACACGAGCTGGGAAAAGATGGGCGAACGCTATTGGAAAATAAGAGAAAATAAAATCAGAAAGAACAGGATATGAGTAAAAAAAGAAGTAAAGTAAGATTTCAGAATGAAGTCGATTTAATTAAGGTACATTATAAAAAGCAGTCCAGAGGTCAATCACTTACCTGCTTGGATATGTTTAATGGGAGAAGGAATTTGAGAAAGAGAAGTGTGGCAGGAATCCTCTGCAGCAGCCTGCTTCTCACTGTCATTTCCGCTACAGTACTGGGAAAAACAACTACAGTTGTTTATGCATCTGACATAGAAAAATACACCAACGCAGATTTCGCAATGGACACGGTAGTTTCCGAAACCCTTTACACCTCAGGCGCGGACATCAATACCCAGATTGGTGAAAAGCTCCGCGAAATGGAAACCACCCTCCTTTCCTGGACAGAGGAAAACTCCCAGATTTCTCAGTTGAACAATGCTGATGGCAAGACCATGGAAGTCTCTGATGATCTTGCCGCCGACCTTGAGAAAATCCGCCAGCTTTCCCAGGATTCTAACGGTGCTTTTGACCCCACCCTTGGAAAGATCATCCGCCTGTGGGACATTGACGGCGAGAATCCTCATGTCCCGGACCAGTCCGAAATTGACACTCTTCTTCCCGAAGTGGGCTACGAGAAAATTCAGATGGACGGAAACAATGTAACCCTTCTTGATGGCTGTACCCTGGATCTTGGTGCCGTTGGAAAAGGCATGGGCTGTGACCTGATCATGGACTACCTTAGAAGCCAGCCCGATGTCTCTGGTATGATCCTGAACCTAGGCGGCAGCAGTGTCATGACCTACGGCGAAAAGCCAGACGGTTCCCCCTGGAAAGTAGCCCTCACCGATCCCCGTGACACCGAAGGTGACTACCTTGGCGCCATCACCCTGGACGCCAACCAGTTCCTTTCCACCTCCGGCGACTACGAAAAATACTTCATAGAAGATGGAATCCGCTACCACCACATCCTGGATCCAAAGACCGGTTACCCGGTCTGGAATGGTCTCACCTCTGTTACCATCATCTGCGACCAGGGTTATCTGGCCGACGGCCTTTCCACCGCCTGCTTCGTCCTGGGTATGGACGCGGCCAAACCTCTTTTAGAGAAATATGATGCAGAAGCCGTATTCGTAGATGAAGACAAAAATGTGTATGTGACAAGTGGATTGATGGATAAATTCGAATTAATGAAAGACGGATACACAGTAAACGAAGCATAAGTTGTCCATGATAGATTCGTAGAAAATGATAGCTTACGGAATAACGAAAAGAGCTCCAGAGAATAGTCAAAAACTATCGCCAGGAGCTCTTTTTCAACTAACAGCATTTGGGCTGAATATATTCAGCCCAGATGCGTACGGTGGTAACATCTCACGGAATTCTCTTAAGAACTTCCTTCGTCAGCACTCCAATCAGCAGTCCTGTAATCACTCCCGACACCATCAGCGCCGGAGCATAATAATACAACAGTCCCACCGTATGCGTTGCCGGAATCGCCACCAGCAGCTGACCGATGTTATGGGAAACGCCACCAGCCACACTTACACCCAGCTGCCCGAATCCAATCTTATTTTTTACAAAAACCATCACGATCAAACTAAGGGTCGCCCCCGCCAGACTATACATAATACTGGAGCCGCTTCCAAACATAAAACCGATAATAAAAATTCTCACAATGGAAACCAGCGCCGCTTCTTTCCACGTATACCTCTCCAGCACAAAAAGCACCGCCAGATTTGCAAGCCCTAGTTTCATTCCCGGAATTCCCGCAAAAAACGGAATCAACGATTCCACATACCCGAAAATAATGGCAATGGCTGCAAACAGCCCAAGATACGCTGTCTTTTTCTGATCCATCACTTACACCACTGCGTCAAATCCACTCTCGGAATCCTGTGAATCTGAATCGCCCTCTCCCTGAATGACTACTCTGTTTGGCAGGCACACAATATATCCGCCTGCACTGCCCACTGCCGGCTGCTTCATGCAAAGATGATCCGGGCAGTCCGCCTCTGTCATCTTTACCTCGCCGTCCTTAATTTCACACACATTGGTATCCCCAATCTGGATCACCTGATCCTCCGCCAGTGAATAAGTCCCATAAAGCTCCCCATCCACCATAATCTGGATCGACCCATGAGTTCCATGTGGAACCGCATAAACAAAAATACAAAGCACCACTGAAATAACCAATAGTGCACCAATAAATACCGCTTCTTTTTTCTTCAAAAATGATACCTCTTCATTAATCGCTTTAACCAAAATCATTATATCATAGAACCATGTCCCACAAACGGACCATTAGTTTATGATATAAGAAATACAGAAATTTTTCAACCTATTCTAAAATCCATTTTTGAGAAAAAATCGCAACAGAGAGAATGACTGTTATTCATAAAGGAAACGGTAACGTGTGGCTGTTCCTTTCCACACCGCTTTTTATTGTAATTTTCCACGGAATATGCTATTGTATAGTTTGAAAGTCTGTGTGCCGTGCGGATCGCGGGAATGATTTTTCAAACACGTTCCAGGCCGGCGGCATTGTTGAAGAAATGTAACGATTCAGAAAACACTGGACAGTTACACAGAAATATTAGAAAGAAGGTGAAGCTATGGTTGAATTAGACCAGTTCAAGAGCATTCTTGCAACATACACAGAACCATTAGTGGAAGTGAGGGATTCACTTTGACCTGGCTAACAAAGAAAAGCGGGTTGAAGAATTAGAGCGCGAAATGGAAGCGCCTGATTTCTGGGACAATGCAGAAATATCCCAGAAGAAAATGAAAGAATTAAAGAGCATGAAGGACGACATGGAAACCTATCAGAATCTGGTAACCCAGAAAGAAGATATGGAGACCCTGATCGAGATGAGCTATGAGGAAAATGATCCGTCCATGATCGAAGAAATCCAGGAAATGCTGGATGAGTTCCAGGCACAGTTTGACAGTATCCGTGTGAAGACACTTCTTTCAGGAGAGTATGACGGCGAGAATGCCATTATCAAACTGAATGCAGGAGCTGGTGGAACAGAAGCCTGCGACTGGTGCAGTATGCTGTATCGTATGTACACACGCTGGGCTGAGCGCAAGGGCTTTTCAATTGAAGTTCTGGACTATCTGGACGGTGATGAAGCTGGTATCAAATCTGTTACCTTCCAGGTAAACGGAGAGAACGCATACGGACTTCTGAAGTCTGAGAAAGGTGTTCACCGTCTGGTACGTATTTCCCCGTTCAATGCGGCTGGAAAGCGCCAGACCTCTTTCGTATCCTGCGATGTAATGCCGGATATTGAGAAAGATCTGGACGTAGAGGTCAATGATGAGGACATCCGTATTGATACCTACCGAAGCAGTGGTGCC
>OLOZ01002365.1_pt1 | contig 10790 bp, 10 predicted proteins | sample 1673021 | NCBI WGS metagenome assembly OLOZ01 (sample SAMEA3136747, study PRJEB25190) | human gut metagenome | biome: human gut; feature: human-associated habitat; material: faeces | place: Austria | collected 2013
GTTTGTCCGTGCTCCGGATCGTGGGCACTGATACCGAAAGATATATAGGCCCCGGTCTCAGGCGAATAGTGATTTTTTCTGATTACTTTGTAGACAAACATGATGCTTCCTCCGTCGATATTTGCTGATGTTCCCACTTCGTTTGGGAACATGTTCATTTTATCAGAAGAATTACGCGGTTTTTGCTATTCTGTGAAATTGGAGCAGAATCTTGTGAAATCGGCAGAACATGTTTAGAAAACGTTAAGAAATTCGACAAAAACTGACGAGAAAGGACTGTCAATAACCATGCTGCGGGTCGCAATTTGTGATGATTCGGCGTTAGAACGGGATATCCTTGCGGATTTTCTCAGTCATTACTGCAATGCACATGCGATTGACTATTCCTGCAAAATGTACGACAGCGGTGAACCGCTCTGTTATGAGCTTGGGGACGGCGGATGGTTTGATATTATTCTGCTGGATATTCTGATGGACCCGCCGCTCGGCATTGATGTAGCACGCCGTCTGCGTGAGATCGGCTACAAGGGCACGATCGTATTTTGTACCGCTGCGCTGGATTTTGCACCGGACAGCTTTGAAGTCGGTGCATCCGGTTATCTGCTCAAGCCATATACCCCGAAGACGTTCGAGCGAACCATGCACCGCGTACTGTCCGATATCGTCGAGAATACATACGCGATCAAGAATCGTTCGCAGGTGCTGCACATTCCGCGCGAAGAGATTATGTATGTGGAAAGCCATAATTCACAGTGTATTCTGCATCAGGTAGGGCAAAAGACATACACATTATATAAAAAGCTCGGCGAGATTGAGCAGGAACTGACGGCTCCGTGTTTTCTGCGGTGCCACCAGAGCTTCCTTGTGAATATGAACTACGTCAAAGCTGTGGATAAGGACTTCACCCTTACAAACGATGATGTAGTGCTTATTCGCAAGAAAAATCTGAAGGAATTGCGGCAAATCTATTTTGATTACCGCAAACAGATTCATAATAGATATTGAGGATAATTTGTGTTTGGCAAAGTTAAAACACGGATTATCTGAAAAACGAAAAGCGTCCCATTGGGACGCTTTTCGTTTTTGTGGAAGGAGAAAGGAAACTTCATTTTCAATTATCCCAAAGCTGTATCCAGCACCATCATCACCAGAAACCCCGCCATCACACCAAGTGTGCCCGGATGCGAATGCTCACCGAGATGTGCCTCGGGAATCAACTCCTCGACCACGACGTACAGCATCGCGCCTGCGGCGGCGGACAGCAGCCACGGCATGAATGGTGTCAGCGCGGACGCGCACAGCACAACAAGCACGCCGAAGATGGGTTCGACAATGCCGGACAGCGAACCGTAAACGAACGAGCGCGTGCGGCTGAGTCCCTCCTGGTGGAGCGGAAGCGCGACTGCGGCTCCTTCCGGGAAATTCTGAATGCCGATGCCGATGGCAAGCGCGCCTGCCGCTGCAAACAATCCTGCGTTGCCGGTATGCTGTGCCGCACGAGCAAATGACAGACCAACCGCCATGCCTTCCGGAATGTTGTGCAGCGTCACTGCGAGGACAAGCAGCGTTGTCCGTCGAAAGGAGGACGGCAGACCTTCGGCCTGCTCTGCGCCGCTGTGCAGGTGCGGCATTAAGCCGTCCAGCGTAAGCATAAGCACCAAACCAAGGATAAAGCCGCCTGCAGCGGGTATCCAGCCCGGCTGGCCGTTCTGCGCGGCTTCGTCAATCGCGGGAATGAGCAGACTCCAGATGGACGCAGCGATCATCACACCGGACGCGAATCCGAGGAAAATCTGCTGCATCAGTGCACTGGACTGCCGTTTCATAAAGAATACCATGGCGGCGCCGATCGTGGTCATCAGGAAGGTGAATCCTGTGCCTGCGGCCGCCCAAAGCAATGCCTGCTGTATGATAAACACCTCTCTTTTTAATTAGTTAGTTGTTGCTAACTATGAGCATAGCACCGAATACACTGTCTGTCAATAGGGGGTTGACAGAAATGATATAATATTAGTATACAATCTTATAGGAATAAAACAGGAGGATTCCACTATGGCGGCATCCCGTGAAAAAGTGTTATATTTTGAGCCGCAGCCGAGCGAACAGACTGCGGCGCTCAAGACCGTGCTCGTTCGCATGGGCGTGCGGATTAAGAACGTCGAAGCAGTCTCTGCCGGTCAGACGGTCGGCTTTCTGCTGAACCGCAAGGGCTTTGAGCCGACTGACGAGACTGCAGATGCGCCTTCCGCACCGATGATGGTGCTGGACGGCTTTACCGAAAAGAGACTGGACATTCTGCTCCGTGAAATGAAGGCATACGGTGTTTCCGTGCCGTACAAAGCCATGGTTACCGAGCACAATATCGGCTGGACGCTGAGTGACCTGTTTACCGAGCTGGTGCGCGAGCATGAGGCTATGCACCAATGATCGAGCGCATACTGAACGATTTCGACATCGACCAGATCGCAAACTCCGGTCAGTGCTTCCGCTTCCACAGGGTTGGGGATAAGTCGTACAACTTAATTGCGGGAACACACCTGCTGAATATTCAGCAGAATGGCCGGACAGTACGGTTCGACTGCGATGAAGACGAGTTTAACGCCATCTGGCGGCCGTATTTCGATCTGGATGCGGACTACGGCCGCTGCAAAGCCGCAGTTGCCAAACGCGATACCTATCTGCAGAACGCCGTTGCATACGGCGGTGGACTGCGTATTCTGCGGCAGGACCTGTGGGAGACTATTCTATGCTTTATCATCTCCCAGCAGAACAATATCGCGCGGATTACCAAGTGTGTCGAAAATTTGTGTTCCCTTTTCGGGGAAACCTGTTATAATAAGAGTGAACAGGTATACAATAGCATTCCCACGGCAGAGCGCCTGGCGGCGTGCACGCCCGAGGATCTTGCGCCGGTGCGCCTCGGCTACCGCGCCAAATACATTTGCGCCGCGGCACGGCAGGTCGCGTCCGGTGCGGTCGATCTGGAAGCTGTCCGGCACATGGATTACGCTCACGCTAAAGCCGAGCTGCTGCGCCTGACCGGTGTCGGCATCAAGGTTGCGGAGTGTATCTGTCTGTTTGCGCTGCATCACATCGACGCGTTTCCGGTCGATACGCATATCCGTCAAATGCTGGACGCACACTATCCGAAAGGGTTTCCGCTGAAACGCTATAAAGGCTTTGCGGGTGTCATGCAGCAGTATGCATTTTACTATGAATTATCACTGAAAGGCTAAGGAGTGTTAAATATGGCAGTAGTAACCATTACGAAGGAAAATTTTGAGAACGAAGTGCTGAAGTCGGACAAGCCGGTCCTGCTGGACTTCTGGGCAACGTGGTGCGGTCCCTGCCGCATGGTTTCGCCGATCGTGGACGAGATCGCAAACGAGCGTGACGACATCAAGGTTGGCAAGATCAATGTAGACGAGCAGGGTGAGCTGTCCATGCAGTTCCGCATTGTCTCCATCCCGACCCTGATCGTGATGAAGAACGGCGAGGTTGCCAATAAGGCTGTCGGCGCTATGCCGAAGGAAGAAATCCTGAACCTGCTCGGCTAAAATCAAAATCGGATCCAAAGAGCTGACTCCGTTGGAGTCAGCTCTTTGCTTTGCGCCTAAAAAGTTTGTATTGAACCGGTTTTTCTTTTCTTTCGTGCGACAGCTGTTGTTTACCGTTCTGCGGTTTTGTGCTATACTAAAAATAATACCGCCAATATTGCTGATATAATGGTAAGGTATGATTTGGCAAGAGGATATATGTTTGGAGGAGCTTGCGTGAATCGCATTTCTGATAGTATGTTTCACTCCCGCAGCACTGCATGCAAAAAGCCGTATGGCGCGGTACCGGCAGGGCAGGCGGTCGAGTTTTCTGTTTATCCGCAGCGGGCACAGGGCGCGCTGCAGGTTACCCTTTGGATTGAGGAAGATGGCTGTCAGGCCGAATCCCATCCGCTGCACTGGTGCGGCTATCAAGGCTCACATGATCGGTATACGGTAACCTATACGCCGCCGCATCCCGGTCTGTACTGGTATTATTTTTCGGTGGAGCTGGCGGATGGTCTGCACTACTGTGCACGCGGCTACGGCGGTCAGGCGGAGCTGCTCGAGGCGGTCGGCGATAAGTACCAGCTGACCGTGTACGACGGCGAGTACCACACGCCGCGCTGGTTCGGTGAGGGCATCACCTACAACATTTTTCCGGACCGCTTCTGCCGCGACAAGGCGCCCGAGCAGCCGGAGAGTGAAGGCGTGGTCGAGCGTGTGCTGCACCAGAACTGGGACGATATTCCGGTATACCTGCCGGATGAGCACGGCGAAATCCTCAACAACGACTTTTTCGGCGGCACGCTGCGCGGCGTATACGCCAAGCTGGATTATCTGGAGAGCCTGCACGTTACCACCATTTATTTCAATCCGATCTTTCAGGCGTATTCCAATCACCGCTACGATACCGGCGATTACAAGCGCATCGACCCGCTGCTCGGCTGTGAGGAGGACTTCCGTGCGCTGTGCAGCGAAGCCGCCAGACGCGGCATGCGCGTTGTACTGGACGGCGTGTTCAATCACACCGGCTACGACAGCCGCTATTTCAACGCACGCGGCCATTATGACAGCGTAGGCGCGTTCCAGTCCAAGGAATCGCCGTATTTCAGCTGGTTCGACTTTCACAACTGGCCGAACGAGTACGGCTCGTGGTGGGGCATCTACACGCTCCCGCAGGTCAATGAGAGCGACGGCAGCTATCAGGATTATATCATCGAGGACGAGGACAGCGTGGTCCGCCGCTGGCTGCGGCTGGGCGCGTCCGGCTGGCGGCTGGATGTTGCCGACGAGCTGCCGGACAGCTTCATCCAGAAGCTGAACGCTGCCGCCCGCAAGGAGAAATCCGATGCGCTCATCATCGGTGAGGTGTGGGAGGATGCGTCCAACAAAATTGCGTACTCCGAGCGTCGGCGCTATTTCCAGGGCGGCGAACTGGATTCCGTCATGAACTACCCGCTGCGAGACGCCATCCTCGGCTTTTTGAACGGCGGCACTGCCGAGCATTTCGCGGAGAGCATGGAGTGCATCCGCGAAAACTACCCGCGGGACGTGTTCTACAACCTGATGAACGTTGTCGGTACGCATGATACCGCGCGTGCGCTCACCCTTCTCGGCGTAACCGAGAACGAGTGGAAGATGGACAGAAACGGCCGCGCACACTATCAGCTGCCGCCGGACCGTCTGGAAATCGCCTTACGCCGCCTGCGGATGGCGGCAGTCATCCAGTTCACTATGCCGGGTTCGCCGACCATTTACTACGGTGATGAGGCTGGTCAGCAGGGCTTCGAGGACCCGTTCAACCGCCGGACCTACCCGTGGGGACACGAAAACCAGGAGCTGCTTGCGTTCTACCGCAAGCTGTGCGAAATCCGTGCCGAGGAACAGACGCTCGCGGACGGCGACCTGCAGTTCAGCGATACGACAGCCGGTGCACTGCTGCGATACGAGCGCACGAGCGGAGACTCGCGTCTGGTGATCGTGGTTAACCGCGGACACCAGTATGCGGAAACAAAAATTGATGCGCTGTATGCGCTCGACCTGCTCAGCGGTGAGGGCTTCGCGTACGCCGACCCGGACGGTCTGATCGTATCCGTCCCGCCGGAGACCGCCTATATCCTGCGCTGTGTAAATGCAGCCGATTAAGGAGGATTTTTTTCTATGGATATGACAGAAAAACAGCTTTCCAGCGAATATAAGTTCAGAGGCAGGATCATGACCGCTCGTGTGGACGAGGTATCGCTGCCGAACGGCAAAACCGCGCCGCGCGAGGTCTGTGAGCATGTTGGCGGTGTCGGCGTGCTGCCGATCGACAAGGACGGCAACGTTATCCTCGTGCGGCAGTTCCGCTATGCGTTCGATACCGAGCTGCTCGAAATGCCCGCCGGCAAGATGGACCACGGTCCGGAGGAATGCGGCATCCGCGAGCTGAAAGAAGAAACCGGCTGTACCGCCGGACGCATCGTGCCGCTCGGCGCGATTTATCCGTCTCCCGGCTTTCTGACCGAGGTGACCTATCTGTTTGCCGCGCTTGACCTGACTGAAGGCGAAATGCAGCCGGATGAGGACGAATTTGTCGAGGTCGTGCGACTGCCGATTGCAGAGGTAGAGAAAATGATCGAGCGGGACGAGATCCGCGATGCAAAAACGGTGGCGGCTATGTATAGAGCAAAGCTGAAGAATCTTTACTAAGATAAGAGTGGAGATTGGAGAGTGCAGAGGAGGAAAGGGTTTGGATAAGAAAAAAATCCTTGTGGTTGAGGACGAAAAGGCCATTTCAGACATTCTGGTATTCAATTTACAGCGTGAGGGCTACGACACACTCGCGGCGTATGACGGCGCGGAAGGTCTGCGCTGCGCGCTTGAGGAAGCGCCCGACCTGATTCTGCTGGACGTGATGCTGCCCGAGATGGACGGCTTCGAGGTCTGCAGGCGGGTGCGCGCGGAAAAGGACACGCCGATCATCATGCTGACCGCCCGTGAGGAAGAGACCGACAAGGTCATGGGTCTCGAGCTGGGTGCAGACGACTATATCACCAAGCCGTTCTCCATGCGTGAGCTGATGGCGCGCGTCAAGGCGAACATGCGCCGTACCTACGCAGGAGAGGACAGGGAAAAGGCGGAAGCGCCGTCCGGCGGCGGTCTGCGTGTATCCAAGGACAACGGCATGGTATACAAAAACGGTCATCCGCTCGAGCTTTCCGCGCGGGAATTTGATATTCTGTGCTTTCTGTCCGCTGCTCCGGGACGGGTTTTCTCCCGTGAGGAGCTGATGGAGCAGGTCTGGGGCTATGACTACTACGGCGACCTGCGTGCGGTGGACGTGGCGATCCGCCGTCTGCGCGAGAAGATCGAGGATGAACCGGCAAGTCCCAGATACATCATCACAAAAAGAGGCATGGGATATTACTTTGCTGACGGGGAGTAAGCTATGTTCCGTTCACTACACAGAAAACTGGTGCTGATTCTGGTGCTGCTGATCGTATCCGTTATGGCGGTGGTCGGCACGTTTCTGATCAACAGTATCAACACCTTCTATCTGAACAGCTTTTATGAGCAGATGCAGGCGGTGTTCACGACCGACACCATCCGCTCCATGCAGGAGGCGGCTGCCGAACCCGGCACGGATGGTCTGAAAACCATCATAGATGCACACAAGAGCCGACTCGGCATTGACGATTACCGCAACTATGCCATTCTCGACAGTGAGGGCGGCTTCCTTGACGGCTCCAACCCGAACGTATCCGTCACCCGCACGAGCAACGTCATTGCCGCAATGGCAGGAGAGACCGGAACGCGCTCGGCGGTATCCGACAGCATTATGGACATTGCGGTGCCGCTGGACAAGGACGGCGACGGTGCGGTGGACTACATCGTGTATATCGCGGACAACAAGCGGGAGATTTCCGATCTGTCGTGGCGGTTCTTCCAGATTGTCATGCAGGCGATGATGTTCGGCCTGCTGGCGGCTATCCTGCTGTCCTTCCTGCTTAGCAAGACCATCACCACGCCGATCGAGCGCATCACTGAGGGTGCGCGGTCGATCGCGGAAGGCAACTTTGATCAGGACCTCGGCGTGCAGTCGTCGGATGAGATCGGCGAGCTGACCCGTTCGTTCAATTACATGGCGCACCGTTTGAAAAACACGGTCGGCGAGGTGCAGGGCGAGCGCGACAAGCTGAACACGCTGTTCCTGCACATGACCGACGGCGTAGCCGCCTTTACGACTGACGGCACGCTCATCCACATGAATCCGGCAACCGAAAATCTGCTGGGCGTGCGTGTAGAGCAGAAGCTGAGCTTTGATGAGATGTTCGCCGATCTGGACATGCCGGATACGGACGAAACCGTCTCGCGCAGCTTCCTTACGAACGAGATTACGCGATTTGGGCGCGTGCTGTCCGTCACGCTGGCGCCTTACGGCGCACTGGACGGCGAGGGCGGCGTCATCGCCGTCATTCACGATGTCACCGAGCAGCGCCGTCTGGATGACGCACGCCGCGAGTTTGTGGCAAACGTGTCGCACGAGCTGCGCACGCCGCTGACGAATATCCGCTCGTACACCGAAACGCTGCTCGATGCCGCCGGAGAGCTGCCGCTTGACACGGAAAAGCAGTTTCTGGGCGTTATTTCGAGCGAGAGCGAGCGCATGGCGCGTATTGTCACCGATCTGCTGACGCTTTCCAAGTTGGATTACGGACGGATGGAGCTGCGTATGACGCGGTTCTCGGTGTCCGATCTGCTGAAAAAGGTGACGAATGCCATGAAGCTGACCGCCGAGGACAGCGGTCACATGATTCTCGTTGAGACCGAGCCGAACCTGCCGTCGATGGTCGGCGACAGGGAACGCATCGAGCAGGTTGTGGTAAATATTCTGTCCAACGCGGTCAAGTACACGCCTTCGGGCGGCAGGATCCGTCTGGCGGCACAGCGCGCAGGCGCAAACCATGTGCGCATCACAGTTGAGGACAACGGTGTCGGCATTCCGGCGGACGATGTGCCGCGCCTGTTTGAGCGATTCTACCGCGTGGACAAGGCACGCTCGCGTGCCGCAGGCGGCACCGGACTGGGTCTGGCGATCGCCAAGGAGATCGTTGAGCAGCACGAGGGCAAGATCGCTCTGACCAGTGAATACGGCAAGGGCACGACCGTGACGATCACGCTTCCGACCGACCTCAAGCCGCACGGCAGGGAGGATAAGGTATGAGAGGTGCGAAACGCTCAGCGAAGAACACCGCAAAGAATATCTCGCTTTTGGTGCTGTGCGGACTGATGGGCGTGCTGTGCGCGGTAAACTGGCTGATGGGTCTGAACATTGCGCAAATGCCCGCAGACAGCGCACTCCGCCGTCTGCACGACCGCTTTGTAGGCGGTGCGGTGGGCTATGAGATACGGTCCTCCGGTGTTTCGGCGGCGGATCCGGCACAGATGGCGCTGACCGTTGACGGCAAGCTGTACGGCGTGCAGTACAATCTGACCGATATTGACGCCGGCATCACGGCAACGCGTTCGCTGTGGTCGCAGGCGCTCACAGGTGAGGGGCTGCGGCCGGCTGATGAGAGTGAGCTGTGCACGGCTCTGCGGTCGGGCAGCTGTGCGCTGCTGCGCTACCATGGTGCGATCCCGATGCAGTCTATTGCGGGCTGGCTGGGCGGCTCGTGGAAGGATAATGCCCGACTGCAGGTCGAAACGCTGGTGTATGCCGCCGGTGTGCAGCGGCTGTTTGTCCGTATGGCAGACGGCAGGCTGTATGCTGCGGATGCAGCGGTCTCGCAGAATGCGCTTGGAGAGGCACAGAAGAACTTCCGCGGTCTGTCATGCAGCTTTGCGGGAGATGCGTATGCGGTCTATCCGGAAACGCTGCTGTTCGACAGCGAGGCGCTGTCGCTTCCGGTGCTGAAACCGGCGCAGATCAACCTGTTTGCCGCACAGAGCGGCACCGGACTGGAGGATTTGCTCGGTGCATTCGGCTACACGGCCTACACGGATTTTTACAACGAGCAGGACGGAACTGTCCGCGTGTTCCTCGATGATACGAGCACGCTGCGGCTGAATGCGTCCGGTCTGGTGCAGTACGCGTCCACGGACGGCTCGGCAACGGTGAGCGCTTATGACGAAAGCGATATCACGGATGCGGCGGCGCTGGATGCACAGCTGGACTGCGCCCGGCTGATTCTTGATGCGGCGCAGCGAGCGGGCGATACGGATACGCATGCGTCGCTGTACGCGGTGGAGCGCAGCGGCGAGCAAACCACACTGATTTTTCTGCAGATGTACAGCGGCGTGCCGGTGCTTGGTGACGCGGACTTTGCAACCTTCGTATTCGATGGCAGTGCGCTGCGCACGGCAACGATTCGGCTGCAGAAATTTCAGCCGACCGGCGGCAAACGCACGGTCATGCCCGCAAAACAGGCGGCAGCCGGAGCCTCCGGCGCGGAACGCGGTCTGATGGCGGCCTACCGGGCGCAGGACGGACAGTATGTACCGAGCCGGTTCTATCTGAAAAATGCGGCAGAGTGACCGCAGAAGGGAGATGAGAGCGCTTGCAATGGGATAAAGTCAAAAATATACTGATCGCAATACTGCTTACGATCAACCTGTTTCTGCTGGGCAATCTGGCGGTACGCGGCTGGCAAAGCCACCGGAGAACGAGTGAGCTTGAGGCCAATCTGCGCACGCTGGTGAGCGCCAGAGGGATGCAGCTGGATACGGCGTTCTCGTTTCCGGAGGACATCACGCTGCCCGAGCTGTCGCTCGACCGCAGCCGTGCAGATGAGGAAAAAATCGCAGCCGCCATGCTGGGCGAACACGCTGAACGCACCGAGCAGGAGGATGGCACGGTGCGCTTTGAGAGCGACAGGGGCACGCTCGAGTGGCAGGCGGACGGCAATGTGCAGGCGGACTATACGCTGACTGAATCTGCGCCGACTTCCGCATCGGAAGCGCTCGAGCAGGCGCGCCGACTGTGCAGCCGGTGGGGCTTTCAGGCCGAGCAGGCCGGCTGGACGGCGGAGGACACGGTAGTTACGCTGACCGGCTCGGTCGCCGGACTGCCGGTGCACAATCGGCGGCTGACACTGGACTTTTCTGCCGGAGACGGCTCGGTGTCGCTCGTCGGACTGTGGAGCTTCGGCACGCCGTACACCACCGCGAACGGCATCAGCATTACCTGCAGCGCAGCAGATGCTCTGCTGCAGTTTGCCGCAGAAAGCGGCGAAACCGGTACGATCGAGTCGATGACGGCCGGTTATC
>OLOZ01002388.1_pt1 | contig 10694 bp, 9 predicted proteins | sample 1673021 | NCBI WGS metagenome assembly OLOZ01 (sample SAMEA3136747, study PRJEB25190) | human gut metagenome | biome: human gut; feature: human-associated habitat; material: faeces | place: Austria | collected 2013
AATGTGATCGGCAGTTACCGCGCTATTGATCAGGTGAATCTGGAAGTGGAAGAGGGTCAGTTTATTGCTGTGTTAGGGCATAATGGCTCCGGAAAATCGACGCTGGCGAAGCACCTGAATGCGATTCTGGTGCCGACAGAAGGTACAGTGTGGGTAGATGGAACGAATACCAGTGATCCGAATGAATTGTGGAATGTAAGGCAGTCAGCAGGAATGGTGTTTCAGAATCCGGATAACCAGATCATCGGGACAGTGGTAGAAGAAGATGTGGGATTCGGACCGGAGAATCTGGGCGTGCCGACGGATGAGATCTGGCAGCGCGTGGAGGACAGTCTGAAAGCAGTCGGAATGATCAGCTACAGACATCATTCACCGAATAAGCTGTCCGGCGGTCAGAAGCAGCGTGTAGCGATTGCGGGAGTCATTGCCATGAAGCCGAGATGCATCGTGCTGGATGAACCGACTGCGATGCTGGATCCGAATGGACGAAAGGAAGTCCTTCGTACCGTAGAGGAACTGCGCAAAAAAGAGAAGGTTACGGTAATACTGATTACGCATTATATGGAAGAAGTGATTGATGCAGATAAAGTATTTGTCATGGATCACGGACATGTGGTAATGGAAGGAACACCGCGGGAGATATTTTCGCAGGTGGATACATTGAAAAAGTATCGGCTGGATGTGCCACAGGTGACCATACTTGCAGATGAATTGAAAAAACGCGGACTGGATATTCCAGCCGGGATTTTGAGGAAAGAAGAATTGGTAGAAGCGATATGTCGATTAAAATAGAACATTTGAATTATGTATATAGTGCAGGTACGGCGTATGAGAAACAGGCACTCAAAGATATCTGCCTGGAGATTCCACATGGGGAATTTGTAGGTGTGATCGGACATACGGGATCCGGTAAGTCTACGCTGATCCAACATCTGAATGGTCTGATCAGGGCTACGAGTGGAGCATTGTACTATAACGGAGAGAATATTTACGAAGACGGTTATAATATGAAAGCGCTTCGTAATCAGGTGGGACTGGTATTTCAGTATCCGGAGCATCAGCTGTTTGAGGTGGATGTGCTGTCGGATGTGTGCTTTGGACCGAAGAACCAGGGGCTTTCTAAGGAAGAATGCGAGAAGAGAGCCAGAGAGGCACTGAAGCTTGTAGGTTTAAAGGAAAAGTACTATGATGCATCGCCGTTTGAACTGTCCGGCGGACAGAAGCGGAGAGTGGCAATCGCAGGCGTACTTGCCATGGAACCGCAGGTGCTGATCTTGGATGAGCCGACCGCAGGACTTGATCCGAAAGGTCGTGATGAGATTTTGGATCAGATTGCATATCTTCATAAGAAAAGAAATCTGACGGTTATTCTGGTGTCCCATAGTATGGACGATATTGCAAAATATGCAGATCGCATTATTGTAATGAACCAGGGCGAAGTGATGTATAACGATGTGCCGAAAAAAGTATTTGCGCACTATAAAGAACTGGAACAGGTCGGACTTGCAGCGCCACAGGTGACTTATATCATGCATGAACTGAAAGCACATGGCTTGAATGTGAATACAGAGGCGACTACGATCGAAGAAGCTGCAGACAGTATTATGGAGGTGATGGCTCATGATTAGAGATATTACCATTGGACAATACTATCCGGCGAGAAGTGTACTGCACCGTCTGGATCCGAGAGTGAAGCTGGTGGCAACACTGTTATATTTGATTTCGTTATTCTTATTTAAGAACATTCTGGGATATCTTGTGACGACAGTATTCCTGATAGCCATTATAAAGCTGTCAAAAGTGCCATTTCGCTATATCATGCGGGGTATGAAGCCGATTATGATGTTACTGTTGATCACGTTGTTGTTTAACCTTTTCCTTACGAGGGAAGGAGACGTGCTGTTCCATGCGTGGATTTTTACAATTACAGAAGGTGGTTTGCGTACAGCAATCCTGATGGCAATCCGCCTAGTGTATCTGATCACAGGGTCTTCATTGATGACGTTTACTACGACACCGAATGAACTGACAGACGGCATTGAGAGTCTGTTGAAGCCATTGAATAAGATTCATGTGCCAGTGCACGAGATTGCAATGATCATGTCGATTGCACTGCGCTTTATCCCGATCCTGCTGGAAGAGACGGATAAGATTATGAAAGCACAGATTGCCAGAGGTGCAGATCTGGAAAGTGGTAATATGATCCAGAAGGCAAAGAGCATGGTGCCGATCCTGGTGCCGTTATTCGTATCTGCATTCCGAAGAGCCAACGATCTGGCCATGGCAATGGAAGCGAGATGCTACAGAGGTGGTGACGGACGTACCAAGATGAAGCCCCTTCATTATACTGGAGTTGATCGTACAGCGTATGTACTGGTGATCTTTTATGTGGCAGCAGTTGTAATAATAGGAAGATGTGTTCCTTTCCATGTATGGATTTTCTAAATGACCTGGGAGAGAACAGATATATGAAAAGAATCAAACTGACGGTAGCTTACGACGGAACAGCCTATTGTGGATGGCAGGTTCAGCCCAATGGAGTTACCATCGAAGAAATACTAAACCGGGAGATCAGCGGTCTGACAGGAGAAGAGATCCGGGTGATCGGAGCCAGCAGAACAGATTCGGGCGTGCATGCGCTTGGCAATGTGGCGGTATTTGACACAAAATGTTCGATTCCCGCTGAGCGGTTTGCTTATGCTTTGAACCGGAGAATGCCGGAGGATATTGTAATTGTTCGATCTGAACAGGTGCCGGATGACTGGCATCCACGCTATCAGGATGTGATTACAAAGACATATGAGTATCACATTTGCAATGCGTCTGTGCCGAATCCCATGAAACGTCGGACATCTACATTTGTATCCTTTCCACTGGACATAGACCAGATGCGGAAAGGAGCATCTTATTTGATCGGAGAGCATGATTTTGTAAGCTTTTGCAATGTCAGAACGAATACGTCCGATACGGTCCGTACAGTGTATGATATTATGATCGATCAGAATGGCGAGGATATCTGTATCCGGATTACGGGAAATGGGTTCCTCTATAATATGGTTAGGATTATAGCCGGAACACTGATCCGTGTGGGGAGAGGTTTTTACACACCGGAACGGGTGAAGGAGATCCTGGAAGCCGGAGAGCGTACGGAAGCCGGAGTGACGGCACCACCACAGGGGTTGGTGCTGGTAGAGATACGGTATGGTAATGAAAATGAATAATGTGTAGCGGATAGACTGTGTGAGAATGCACAGTCTATTTTACATTGATTTAAATCAAATTTTACATTTTGTTAAAGTTAACGTAGACTTCTGTAGAAAGTGATGGTATATTAAAAATTGACAAAGTAGGAATATTCATAGAATAGAAGGATAATAAAGCGGCTATGTTATATAGTCGGGGAGGACGTTATGGATATATTTTCGATGGTACTGTCACTGCTTAGTGGAGTTGCGTTATTCTTATTTGGTATGCAACTTATGGGTGACGGTCTGAAAATGGTTGCGGGAGACAAGCTTGAGTCTTTTCTCTATAGAATGACCAACACATCTCTGAAAGGAGTAGCACTTGGAGCCGGAGTGACATCAGTCATCCAGTCGTCATCAGCGACGACGGTTATGGTAGTCGGATTTGTTAACTCTGGTATGATGAAGCTGAGACAGGCAATCGGTATTATCATGGGTGCCAATATCGGTACCAGTATTACCGGATGGATTCTGTGTCTGTCTTATATTAATGGCTCCAGCGGAATTGCCAAGATCCTATCGACAGCAACGATCAGTGCGGTAGTAGCAATTGTAGGTATTGTTATGAAAATGGTGTCCAAGAGAACCGTATACCGTAATGTGGGTAATATCATGCTTGGCTTTTCCATTCTGATGTTTGGTATGCAGACTATGAGTGGGGCTGTGGCACCGCTGAAGGAAAGCGAAGCATTTACAAATATGCTGACGATGTTTTCTAATCCGTTAGCAGGTATTCTGCTCGGTATTGCGTTTACCGCAATTTTGCAGAGTGCATCAGCAGCAGTTGGTATTCTGCAGGCATTGTCTGTGACCGGATCATTGACATTTGCGACTGCATTCCCGATCATACTGGGAATCGGTGTTGGTGCAGCCTGTCCGGTATTGATCTCTGCGATCGGTGCCAATAAGAACGGACAGAGAACAGCATTGGTATATCTGATCAATGACTTATTTGGTATGGTAATCTGGGGAACTGTTTTTTATGTAAGTAATATATTTATACACTATCCATTCCTGGATATGACTATGAGTCCGGTTGCGATCGCGATTATTAATACAGCATTCCGTGCAGCGACTGTATGTGTACTGTTTGGATTTATTCCGAAGATTGAGAAGTTAGTATGTAAGCTGATCAAGGACAGCCCGGAGGATCTGGAGGACATGGCAGACAGCGCAGACTTTGATCTGTTGGAAGAACGTCTGCTTGCATATCCGGCTCTTGCTATCGGACAGTGCCGTCGTGTGCTGCGTGGCATGTCTAAGAATGTGCGTAAGAATGTCGGGCGTGCACTGGATCTGGTAGATGGATATGAACGCGAACGTTATAATAAAGTTCAGAGCAAGGAAGAACTGATTGATAAGTACGAGACGAAGATCGGCGAGTATCTGATGCAGCTTACCAAGCGTGAGATGAACACGGCACAGACCAGACAGGTGTCACTGTATCTGCATATCATCAGCGATTTGGAGCGTGCGGGCGATTATGCATCCAATGTGGCCAGAGTGACCAATGAGATCAATGAAAGTAATATTGAATTATCTAAAGAAGCCATTGAGGAACTGGATGTGATCATGGGAGCGGTTCGTGAGACAGTAAGCCTGACAGAGACGACTCTTCGAGAGCGTGAAGAAGAAGGTGCATTCCGTGTCAGATCCCTGTCTTTGGTGGTAGCAGCGCTGGCAGAAGAGATGAAGATGCGTCACGTGACCAGATTGAGCCACGGAGACTGTGAACTGAGACAGGGTACAGCGTTTAATGAATTACTGAACAGCTTTGAACGTATTACAGCGCATTGTACCGGTGCGGTTACAGCAGTGATCAAGATGGAAGAGAATGATCCGGATATGCATATTCATTCATCTATTCTGGATGAAGAACAGGATATGCAGACCAAAGAGAAAGTGCTTGCACAGGTGGAGACACACAAACCGATTCTGGATGAGTACCGCAGGAAGTATAGTATTGATTAATTGATGGTGTATTGCCAGACGGTGAACGGAATAGAAGGTCTTGACAAGAGGCTGGAAATCAGTTAATCTTTTAGACAATAGCGGAAAGGCGAAGAAGAGAAAAAGTAACATTGCTTGCACCCATACAGAAAGCTACCGGTTGATGAGAGGCGCATGAAGGAAAGCAGTGTGAATACATCTCGGAGCTGCACATCGAAAGAATCTCAGATAGATATGAAAAGACGGAATCTGATGTGAGATTTAAGTAGACTGTGACGCTGGCGCACGTTACGCGCAGAAGCTGTGAAAGCAGCCACAGAGGCTGTCAGTGTGAACTGATGGTGAATTAAGGTGGTAACACGGAGTATAGACCCGTCCTTATCGAGAGATAAGGATGGGTTATTTTTAATAAAAAAGGAGAAGATTATGGGTATTTATGAAGAACTTCAGGCGCGCGGACTGATCGCGCAGGTGACTGATGAAGAGAGAATCAGAGAACTGGTTAACAATGGAAAGGCAACATTTTATATTGGCTTTGACCCGACGGCGGACAGTCTGCATGTAGGTCATTTCATGGCATTGTGCTTGATGAAGAGACTGCAGGAAGCAGGAAATAAGCCAATTGCATTGATCGGTGGTGGTACAGGATATATCGGAGATCCGTCTGGAAGATCTGATATGAGAAGCATGATGACGCCGGAGCAGATTCAGCACAATTGCGACTGCTTTAAGAAGCAGATGAGCAAGTTTATCGATTTTTCAGAAGGCAAGGCGCTGATGGTTAATAATGCTGACTGGCTTCTGGATCTGAACTATATCGATGTACTGCGCGAGGTCGGACCACACTTCTCAGTTAATCGTATGCTGACAGCAGAGTGTTACAAGCAGAGAATGGAAAAGGGACTCAGCTTCCTGGAGTTTAACTACATGATCATGCAGGCATATGACTTCTATGAGCTGTTCCAGAATTACGGATGTAACCTGGAGTTCGGTGGTGATGACCAGTGGAGCAATATGCTGGCAGGTACAGAATTGATTCGTCGTAAGCTTGGCAAGGATGCGAGCGCGATGACCATTACGCTGCTTCTGAATTCAGAAGGCAAGAAGATGGGCAAGACACAGAGCGGCGCTGTGTGGCTTGATCCGGAGAAGACATCTCCGTTTGAGTTTTATCAGTACTGGAGAAATGTAGGAGACGCTGACGTGCTCAAATGTATCCGCATGCTGACATTCCTTCCGTTGGAAGAGATTGACAAGATGGACAGCTGGGAAGGTGCGCAGCTTAATACAGCAAAAGAGATTCTGGCTTATGAGCTGACAAAACTGGTGCACGGCGAAGAAGAAGCTGAGAAAGCACAGGCAGCAGCGAAAGCATTGTTCAGTCAGGGTGCAGCAGCAGACATGCCGACAACAGAACTGACATCAGAGGATCTGACAGACGGAAGCATCGATATCCTGAGTATTCTTGTAAAGAGTGGGCTGGTTCCATCAAGAGCAGAAGCAAGACGTGCTGTACAGCAGGGCGGTGTAACTGTTGAAGGCGAGAAGGTCGGAGATATCAAGACTTCTTATACAGCAGATACATTGGGAGAAGGTCTGGTAGTAAAGAAAGGCAAGAAGAACTTCCGTAAAGTAGTAATGAAATAAGATGCCAGTGAAAAGTGCGGAGTGATCCGCAGGCATCTGCTGATATATGTATGAAATGAGGCTGTGATTAATCAAACACTTTTGATTAGTAATCAAAACGAATGATTAGTCACAGCCTCGTGTTATATATAGTTGCCTACAGCAGGTATGTTTTTAGAATTTCAGATAATTTACACTGTAAGGTGCCATGTCAAATTGTCCGGTCAACGTTATCACATTACCGCTTAAAAGCTCTGTTGCTGTGCCATTCAGATCACCATGGTAAGCAGTGTAATGATCACCGGAAGCATTAATTGCCACCAGAATCCGTTCTTTTTCAGAAGCGCGTTCAAAGATTAACTGATGGTTGGTCAGAACTACATTGCGGTAACCGCCATTGCACAGACCATCACTCAATTGCCGTATGACAATCAGCTTCTCAATAAATTCTGTCAGTTCATTTGGCTTTGGTGCATCAAAACACGGTCGCAGAGCATAATCATTGTCTGGTGCTTTTGTACCTTCTTCACCCCATTCACTGCCATAATAGAGACATGGAATGCCGGGCATGCCCATTAACAGACCATAAGCCGGGCGTATATGTTCTTTGTTCGTCAGAATGGAAGCAAGTCGGGTGACGTCATGGTTGTCTACAAAGTTCATCAGATGCTTGCCGCGGTAAATGCACCATGGGTCCGGACCGTATTGGCGGTGCAGCGAATGTGCGATCTCGAACATATTCATAGAATTGAAACTGGAGTAGATGCCCTTGTAGCATTCGTAGTTGGTGCAGCTGTGCAGCATTTCATCATTCACGATCAGATTATAATCACCGAATAAAACTTCTCCGATCAGTGCAAAGTCTGGTTTGAGCTCGGTGGTAAAATGTCGGAGATTTCGCATAAAGTTGTGATCCAGGCTGTACGCTACATCCAGACGGAGTCCGTCAATGTCAAATTCTTCAATCCATCCGCGCACGCAGTCCAACAGATAATCGGTCACGGTCGAATTCTGAAGGTTCAGCTTCACCAACTCATAATGTCCTTCCCAGCCTTCGTACCAGAAGCCATCGTCGTAGCAGCTGTTGCCGTCAAAGCTGATGTGAAACCAGTCTTTATATGGAGAATCCCATTTCTTTTCCTGCACATCGCGGAATGCCCAGAATCCTCGTCCTACATGATTGAATACGCCGTCCAGCACGATGCGGATACCATGCTCATGAAGTGTGCGGCAGACATCTGCAAAATCTTTATTCGTGCCAAGGCGACAGTCAATCGTACGGAAGTCTCTGGTGTCGTAGCCATGATTGTCTGAATCAAAAATCGGATTCAGCAGGATGGCATCAACACCAAGTTCTTTTAAATAATCAGCCCATTCTCCGATCTTGAGGATGCGAGAAACGCAGATGCCGTTATTGGCATATGGTGCACCGCAGAAGCCAATCGGATAGATCTGATAAAATACACTATTATAAGCCCACATATAATAACCTCTTTTCAAATAATTATAATTAGTAAATGACTAATGAATTCACACGCTTAAGTTCGGCGAGCGTCGATTTGTCGGAAATGATCAGTTCATCACGAAGCGCATCATCCGCAGGAAGTGGATTTAGTGAAAAAATGACTTTGATTGCATAAGGGTTGCGCAGCGATTGGGAAAGCGCGATTAACAGACCTGTAGTTGTGTTCTTAAGCGAAAAAGTTGCTTTGGCGCAAATAGACAGATCATCACTTTCGTTATATGGATTCTTACAGTAAATGTTGGTAATGAAATCGTGAACAAACATGGTGCCCTTGTAGATATATTGTGCATCGGTATAGTTATATTCATCAGCGACATCATAATAAAGGACGATATCATCATAATCCTGTTCGAGATTGGTCTGCACTTCCATTACACAAGGGTAGATTTTCCGGTCGATTGCAAAATACTGATACATATAGAAAATATTGGAACGTCTGAAGAAACTGCGTTCATCAGTTTTTTCAATCTTAGGCTTGCCGGGTTTCTGGTAATCTGTTAGTTGATTCACGGATACATTGAGCGCATCTGCAATTTCAAATAGCACAGAAACATTGAGTGCAAGTCTCGCATTTTCATATTTGGAAATGGTGGATGGACTTACATGAAGTTTTCGTGCCAGAGTATCTATTGTCATATGTTGTCTGGTGCGGTACATACGGATTCTCTGCGCAACGTGTTCTGCCGGTGTGTGCGTCATGTCAGTTGTCATATAATCACTCCCTTATAGATAGATATTTACAATAATCACCTGTGGAAATAGATATTCACAATAACTAATATATCATATATTTCCAAAAAGGAAAGATTTTTTTGAAATAATAAATACAATAAATAGCAAAATGCGATATTTTCTAAAAATAATATATTTCGTTCCAATATGGATAAAAAAATATTGAAACATTCCTTAGAGGAAAGAAATGCCGGTTTGCGAAGTACAGAATAGAATGATAATCTTTTATCAAGATAAATCCTGAGTTGCGCATAAGGATTTTGTATATTGCGATAAGTAGTTTGACAGATGACAAGAGAGAAAGGGTGATTATATGGAAACACGTGGTTATAAACAGAATCGAATTGTTATCATGTTAGTTGCATTAGCGGGAATGAGTGTATACCTGCTTCCATATTTCCGTTACTATTATTACGATGCGTATGTTTCATATTTTGGAATTAATGACCTGCAGATGGGAACGCTGGGAAGCATCTATGGTGTACTTGCAATTGTAGGCTACTGTCTTGGCGGCTGGATTGCAGACCGTGTATCCCTGAAGCTTGCAATTTCAGGATCGTTGGTAGTAACAGGACTTGGAGCATTTGTACTTCTTCTGAAACCGGCGTTTCCAATTCATGTAGGAATTTATGCATTGTGGGGCGTAACTTCTATCATGACATTCTGGAATCCATGTATGAAAGCATTACGTGCGCTGTCTAAAGCAAGTGAGCAGGGACGAGGCTATGCACTATTTGATATGACAAGAGGTATCTTGAATTTCCTCTCAGGACTTGTAATTCTGGCGGCATTTACAGCAGTTACAAAAAAAGTTGGCGAAGCCAATGGAATGACCGGATTGATCCTCTTCTATGGTATTAAGGCAATTATTGTTGGTGTGGCCGTATACTTCGCATTGCTGAAGCATCTTCCGAAGTCATTGGATTCCAATACGGAGAAGGATGCAAGCTTTGGAAAGAATGTGTTAAAAGCATTGAAGATGCCTACCACATGGTGTGTAATCGTTATCATGTTCATGACCTAGGCGTTATTATTACATATAATTATGTAGTACCTTATTGTACCGCAGCATTTGGAATGTCAGCAGCACTTGCGGCTATCATGGGATATGCGGCCAATGGATTCCACTTTGTGGGATGTGCAATTGGTGGACAGATTGCTGATAGAAAAGGTCTTTCAACGATGATGCTGGCGGATGTTATCCTAATGATTGTTGGTGTCGCAGGTATTCTGTATACACCGCGTTCTATGAAATTCATGTGGATGTTGATTATCAGTATTGCACTGTTGTGTATGTTCATGTACAGTGCACAGGCATTGCATTACGCAGTACTTGAAGAAGGCGAGTATCCAGTAGAAATTATGGGTGCAGTTACATTTATCATTTCACCATTAGGATACAGTGCAGAAAGTATTATGCCGCTGTACAATGGTTGGTGTCTGAATCACTTTTCAGGACTGGAAGGATATGAGATGATCTTTAAGACATTTATCGGTATGTTGTGTATTGCGATTGTAGCGATTCTGATTTTCCGTAAGCTGACAAAGGAACGTCGTACGGAAATGGCAGAGATGCGTAAGAAAGGTGAAGAAGCGAACTAGCTTCATAGAACTGT
>OLOZ01002395.1_pt1 | contig 10651 bp, 5 predicted proteins | sample 1673021 | NCBI WGS metagenome assembly OLOZ01 (sample SAMEA3136747, study PRJEB25190) | human gut metagenome | biome: human gut; feature: human-associated habitat; material: faeces | place: Austria | collected 2013
CATCATCAAGTCGAATGCCTTCTTTTCCATTGTTACTACTTCCATGTTCTTGATTTTTATGGGTTTGACATTTTCAGCTGCGAAGATACGACACGAATTAGGAAAAACAATGAAAATGGAGATTTGTGGCAGTGCTTTTCCGTCGTTTGCTGACCGATAGGCAAGTAATTCAAGAAAATTATACGTGGGTCATTAATGAGTTGTTAAACGGGTATTTCGCAAATGATTAATTTTGCCACCGAGAAATCAAAACAGCAAAGTTTGTAACATTTAAAACGGAATCAAAATGGAAGTAATAACAATGGAAAGTTCAGCCTTTAAGATGCTGACAGAACAGATTGCCGACGTGGCAAAGTTGGTAGCTCTCATATATTCCAATGCGAGAGAAAATACCAAAAGAAGAAGTATGGAACTTGTGCTGACAAGCAGTGATGCTGCACGAATACTTGGGATAAGCAAGCGAACCCTGCAGCGCTTGCGCTCTACCAACAGCATCGAGTACTTCATGGTGCGCGGACAATGCAGATACAGCATCAACGCTGTACAGAAATTGATTGAGGAACGAACCATTGCCAAGGAGACATGAGTATGGAAGATGGAACATTGAGACGATTGGAATTATATCTGCATGATCTGCACAAGAAAATTGACGGCATCTACGACATGCTGATGTTGAGACATGAGCGAAGCGGAGAGGACAAGGGATGCTCTGGCATCAACGAGAAGTTGCTCGACAACCAGGATCTCTGTCTTCTGTTTCAAATCTCTCCCCGTTCCCTGCAACGCTACCGCAGCCTGGGAGTGCTCCCTTACAAGCGGCTGGGACAGAAGACCTACTACACGGAGGAAGACGTGAAGCAATTTATCAAGAACAACGTGAAGAATTTCAATCAGGAGAATGTGGAGCATTATATGACTCGCATTCACCAAAAATTCAAATAACAAAAGTATTCACCATTAAACATTTACAATTATGGTACAAAAGAAAAAGAGTGATGAACAGGACGTGCTGGTAGTCCGTGACGAGAAGACGGGCGAGATCAGCGTCGTCGCCGGACTCAGCAGGGACGGCACACCGAAGCAAGCACCCGCCAAGGCGGAGAACACGCCCGACTTCCTGCGTTTTGACCGCAACAGTGACTTGATGGACAGTTTCTTTAGAAACTTCTACCGCCAGTGCAAGGAGCCAAGCCGATTCGGATTCTACCGCATAGCGGCAGACCAGGTGGAAAACCTGCTTGGCGTGATGAAGGAGTTGCTGAAAGATCCGGAGGCTAACAAGGAGATTCTTTCCGCCCACAAGGTTGACACCTCCAATTATGAGAAAGAGGCAAAGCAATCGGAAGGTCAGGCGAAAGAAACCGCATCATCGGACGATGCGTCCAAGACGCAAGCTAACACAGAAAAAGAGAATGTATCATCTGAACAAACCAACGAAAAAGAGAACGACATGGAACAGAAACCAGAACAGACCGCAACCGAACAGCAGGCACAGACCGCTCCGGGCGTAAAGCAGAATCTCATCAGTGGTAACGATGTGAACCTGCAGGAACTTGGTGCCAAATATGGCATAGACTTCAACAGTATGAATGAGAAGGATATGAAAGCCCTGCTCAACTACGGCAAGACGGGGCTTGTGATTGTGAAGCCGACCTTCGGCGGTGAACAGATAGAGATACAGGCCCGTCTGTCATTCCGCAAGGACGATAACGACCGGTTGCAACTCGTGCCGCATTTCGTGCGCAACGAGCCAAAACTCGATGTCGCTTACAAAGGCTATACCTTCACTCCAGAGGACGAGAAGAACCTGTTGCAGAACGGCAACCTCGGAAAGGTAGTGGATTTCCCCGACAAGAATACAGGTGAACTGCGTCCTTATTTCATCAGTATCGACCGTCTCACCAATGAGATTGTTGACATCCCTACCAACAAGGTGCGCATACCCGATACCATCGGCAAGACACCTATTACCAAGGACGACAAGAGAGTGCTCTACTCTGGTCTTCCGCTTCGCAAGGAGATTGAGCTTGCCAACGGGCGCAAGTTTACACCGCTGCTGCAGGTGAATGTGGAACAGCGTGGTGTGGAGTTCGTGCCTGGCAGCACAAGACAGGCGCAAGGTCAGAAACAGAATGGAGACAAGAAGCAGACCGCTGACAAGCAGGAGCAGAAGGCAGAAGGTGATGCGGGTGGTCAGAAGAAGCAGCAAGATCCCAACCACTGGCTCAATGAGGACGGGACCATCCGCCGACTCAACACCTATTTCAAGAAGGAACTGACCGAGCAGCAGAAAGACGACTATGTGGCAGGCAAGACCATCGAGATCAAGGAAGTGCCCAACAAGAACGGCAGCGGTACCTATACCGCCTACGTAAAGTTCGACTTCGACAAAATGCAGCCACGTTCCTACCGCAACAATCCAGACCTCAAACAGGCGAAGGAACAGATTCCGACCAATGAGAACAAGGTACAAGTCGCCGTCAACGAGCAGGGCAAGACCCATGAGGCGACCAAGCACACCAAGGATCCGCTGAGTCCGGGACAGTCTGCGCCAAAGAACGAAAAGCAGCAGAAGGAACAGAACGCCGAGGAACAGAAGCCAAAGAGAAAGGCAAGAAGCGTGAAGATGTAGTTGCCGCCACTTGATCCACAGAGTTAATCATCCATCATAACAACCGACATCTGCGACCGTCTATCCCACGGTTGCGGATGTCACAAAAACAACAGACAATGAAGACAATCATCGCAGAGAAACCAAGCGTAGCCAAGGAAATCGCCCACATTGTGGGAGCTGACAAGCGTGAGGAAGGCTATATGCAGGGCAATGGCTATTTTGTGACATGGGCATTCGGACATTTAGTGCAGCCAGCCATGCCGGAAACCTACGGCATGAAGGGATTCCATGCAGAGAATCTGCCTGTGATTCCCGACCCGTTCGTTCTTGTTCCCCGACAAGTCAAGACAGAGAACGGCTACAAACCAGATGCAGGTGTGCTTGCCCAGATTAAAATTATCGGCAAGCTGTTTGACAGCAGTGAGCGCATTATCGTAGCAACCGATGCCGGACGTGAGGGAGAGTTGATTTTCCGAAACCTCTATGTGTATCTCGGTTGCCAGAAGCCTTTCGACCGTCTCTGGATCAGTTCGCTTACGGACACCGCCATCCGTGAGGGACTTCTGAACCTCAGGGATGGCAAGGAGTATGACAATCTCTATCATGCAGCCAAGGCACGAAGTGAGGCAGACTGGCTCGTCGGCATCAACGGCACACAAGCCCTGACGATAGCCGCAGGACGTGGCACCTATTCCGTAGGTCGTGTGCAGACTCCGACACTTGGCATGGTGTGCGAACGCTATTGGGAACACAAGCGTTTCGAGTCGAAACCGTTCTGGCAGGTACACTTCGGTGTGGTTGATGCAGACAGTGGCAATATACTGAAGTTCACATCTGCCAACCGATGGGCAGACAAAGGCACCGCAACCGACATATATAATAAGGTGAAAGATACCGGTTCTGCCATCATCACAAAGGTCGCAACCAAGCGAAAGGTGGAGAAGGCACCGCTCCTTTACGACCTCACCACCTTGCAGAAAGAAGCCAACTCCCAGCATGGCTTCACGGCAGAGCATACACTCTCCATCGCCCAGAAACTCTACGAGGCAAAGTTCATCACCTATCCAAGAACATCAAGCCGCTATATCTCGGATGATGTATTTGCCACCCTTCCCAAACTCTTCAAGAATTTGGAGAATCATTCGGAATATGGAGAAAAAGTGAAACTCTTGCCTGGCAGTGAGGACTACAGCAAGAACAGCGTGAATGCCGCCAAGGTGACCGATCACCATGCCCTGCTCATCACAGAAAATGCAGCCATTGGTCTTTTCAAGGACGAGAAGATCGTTTATGACATGATATTGTGCCGGATGATTGAAGCGTTCTCGGCAGACTGCATCAAGGACATCACATCAGTATCGGCGCAAGTGGATCATGAAGTTGAGTTTGGCATCAGTGGCTCCATCATCCGACAGACTGGCTGGCGAGCGTTGTCGCTCAAGGAAAAGAACAACAGGCAGGACAAGGATGCAGACGCAACAGACAATGAGGTCAAGGAGCAAGTCATTCCAAACTGGCAAGAAGGACAGCATATCACTCTTTCTGGCTGCACCATCACGGAGGGCAAGACCAAACCAAAGCCATTGCATACGGAATCCACATTGCTTGCAGCAATGGAGACCGCAGGCAAAGAGATAGAAGATGATACGATGCGCCAGGCAATGAAGGACAGCGGTATTGGCACACCTGCCACACGTGCCGCCATCATCGAAACCCTGCTCAAACGAGAGTATATGGTGCGCCAGCAGAAGAAACTTGTGCCGACAGAAAAAGGACTCGCCCTGCATTCCGTGGTGAAGAACATGGCGATTGCCAATGTGGAGATGACGGGCAAATGGGAGGCGGAACTTGCCAAGATTGAACGAGGTGAAGCAAGTGCAGACGGGTTCACCCATAACATCGAAGACTATACCCGTGAAATCACTGCGGAATTGTTAGGTAGTGACAGACTTTTCAGCCACAAGGATTCCGGCTGCCAGTGTCCTAAATGCAAGCAAGGTACCATGCAGTTCTTCGGAAAGGTAGTAAGATGCAGCAACAAGGAGTGCGGTATGCCAGTGTTCAAGCAGGTAGCAGGAAAGTTGCTCACTGATGCCGACATCACCGACTTGCTTACCAAGGGCAAGACCAGAACGCTCAATGGTTTCACCAGCAAGCAAGGCAAATCGTTCTCCGCAGCCATTGCCTTTGACGAGAATTTCAACACGAAATTCGTCTTTGCAGAGCGTAAAATAGCAGAAAAACGAGGGAATGTGAAGAGATACAAGAAATAGTTTGTAACTTTGCCACCGAAACATGGTTCATAAATGGTGTCTTTGCAGTTTCACTGCGAAGATAGGCTTCGGCTCAGCAATTAAAGCAAGTTTTATTGCGTTCGCCTTGCACTATCTTTATTAGATGCTTTTATTTACTGTGGATTAAGTGGCGGCACTCGGAGGGATACCGAGTGCCTTTTTCTTGCTTTCAACAAACATCAACCGCCATCCACGGTTTATTATTCACCACTTAATCCATTCAACAGACAAATGAACAGAAAGAAACAGGCACAGACAGAGCTGTCCTATTACGGACTGTACCTCTTGAACCACCTCAGGGAGAACCGTTTTCCACAAGCCAACGATGCGGACTTTATCTGCGAACGTGCAGACCATGCCGCAGAAGTATATGAGCAGGCACGGCGTGATGCTCTCTTTGCCGATGCGGCACAAGAACTTGCCATGGCAGCATTGCTGAAAGGTTTCCATATTTCCAAGTACAGTATCCTGTACGATGTTGTTGACCGTGAGTTTCCCCTGGAGGTAGCAGTAGAAGACCAGGAAGCGTTTGTCAAGCACCTCCTGCCTTTGGTTGACAACGTGTATTCCATTTACGACCTCACCGATGACGATTTTGCCCAGTCACCGGACTACGAGCAGCTCTACACAGAGTTGACGGGAGCCGTAGCCCTTTTCATAGAGTCAAATGGCGTACAATAGAAAACAACGTCTGAACGACAACATCAAGGCGATAGAGACAGCATTCATCCTTGACAGGGAACAGCGCACGCCGACCGCCCGTGAGCGTCTCCTTCTGGAGCGTTATTGCGGATTCGGTGGATTGAAGTGCATCCTGAACCCTGCCAGGGAACTGGCGGATGCCGTCCATTGGGCAAAGTCAGACCTTGAGTTGTTTGCTCCAACAGTGGAGCTGCATAGACTTATCCGTGAAAACAGCAAGAATGAAAGCGAGTACAAACAGTTGATGGACAGTCTGAAACAGTCCGTCCTTACGGCATTCTACACGCCGTCAGCCGTTACGGAGGCTCTGACGGATGTGTTGAAAGAGCATCAGATCATCCCCGAAAAGGTGCTTGAACCCTCGGCAGGCATCGGTGCCTTTGTCGATTCCGTCTTGGATAACAATCCCAAGGCAGACATTATGGCATTTGAAAAAGACCTGCTTACGGGAAAGATACTCCGCCATCTGCACCCAGAGCAGAAAGTGCGCATAGAGGGATTCGAGAAGATAGAAAAGCCTTTCAATGACTACTTCGACCTCGCCATCTCAAATATTCCCTTTGGCGATGTTGCCGTATTTGATCCGTCTTATACAGCCATGAAAGGCATGAGGGCACTTGTCACCAGACGCATACACAACTACTTCTTTGTCAAGGCTCTTGATACGGTAAGGGATGGTGGGTTGGTTGCCTTCATCACCTCACAAGGCGTATTGAATGCCAAAAACAACAGTGCCGCGCGTTTTATGATGCTCTATCATGCTGATCTCGTGTCAGCGATTCGTCTTCCCAACAACCTGTTCACGGAAAATGCCAATACGGAAGTGGGCAGTGACCTCATCATCCTCCAGAAAAACAGCCAAAAGGAGTCGCTGCGAGGAGACGACAACCTGCTTGACACTGTCTATAATGACGAGAACCGCATTCCGACAAACAACTACTTTCTGGAGCATCCGGAACGCATTATCCATACAACAGCAAAGTTGGATACTGACCCGTTCGGCAAACCTGCAATGATATACACGCATGAGGATGGCGTGGAAGGCATTGCAGAGGATTTGCAAAAGATGCTCCACGAAGACTTTAAGAAGAACCTCAATTTGAACCGATACTTGGGGATAGATGAAACAATGTCTGAGGAAGTTAAGGAGGTTGAAGAGACAGAAAAGATAGAAAAAACAGAGAAGATGAAGCCTTCCATTGAGGAAAAGCAGAACAATACGGTAGTATCCTTGCAAAAGCAGGAAAAGCCTACTGATGATGCAGAGCTATCTCAAAAGTCCAATCATCATCAGCCGCCAGTGCAAATGACGCTGTTTGACCTTTGGGGCATGGAAGAAGATAACCGCCTAAAGGGTCATGCGACGAAGAAGAAAACAGCAGCCTCTGTGGGTGCAGCCGCCACAGGAAGTGCTGCCACCAAGAAAATGCCTAGAAAGAAAGCAAGTCCGTTGGTAAAAAGCGTCAATCCGACTTTTGAAGTTGTGACAAAGCCTGTGGAAAAAGAAAAAAAGCCTTCGTTGACAGATGCAAAAGAGCAGGAAACAACACAGGAGACAAAACCAATCCTGCCTGGTGATGAACCATACGCAAGCATCTCTTGGGAAGAGAATCCGCCAATCAACGGCTTTTACGAGATGATGATGACCATGGCTCCCGAAGACAGGGTGCTGCTGCGCCAAAAGGCGGAACTGCACCGTCAGGAACAACTCAAGGCTCTGGGCGTTGAAGATACGCTTGATCCGAAGTTCAAACCTCCGATGGAACCGATAGAAGTTCTCAAAGTTCAAATCGGGCATGGACAGTCGAAAGGGAATGAGGCAAAAAAAGATTCCAAGACTCAGAGCACATTGAAAGAAACAAATCATGAGCGGGAACAACAAAAAGAGCAAGAAAGAAAGCGGGAAGAGCAGGCAAGGAAGAAAGAGGATGTTATGAAGCCCCGTCCATTTGATGAGAAACTGGATAGTTTTCATCGTGAGGGTTCTATGGTGCTCGACTCTGCCGGAAACATCGGTATATTGAAAGACCTTACCAAGTATGGTGCTACCTTCATGCCGTTGGATCTGAATATGGAGCAGAAAGAAAAGGCAGTCTTGTATATCGCCCTCCGTGATGCCTATCAGAAACTTTACACCTATGAAGCGGAAGAACAGACGGAAAACAAGCAGATACGTGAGAGTCTGAATGTCTATTATGATACTTTCTTCATCCGCTTCGGCAACCTCAATGCCAAGCAGAACGTGAAGTTCATCCTTATGGATGCCTCAGGGCGCGACATGCTGTCGTTGGAACGGGTAGAAAACGGACAGTTCACAAAGTCAGACATCTTCGACCACCCGGTCTCTTTTTCGCTTGACGAGGTCAGTCATGTGGATTCTCCAGAGGAAGCGCTCACCGCCTCACTCAACAAGTTCGGCCGTATCGACTTGCCGTATATGACTGAATTATCGGATATGCCGGAACAGGAACTGACGGAAGCGCTTAAAGGGCGCATCTATTACAATCCGCTCATAGACGGCTACGAGATAGCCGACCGCTTCATTGCTGGCAATGTCATAGAGAAAGCGGAGCGTATAGAAGAATGGCTGAAGGAAAATCCCGACCATGCAATCGTGAGGGAGTCGTTGGAAGCCTTGAAGGCAAGCATTCCCGAACCGATAGCCTTTGAGGACCTGGACTTCAACTTCGGTGAGCGTTGGATACCTACAGGTGTGTATTCCGCTTACATGAGCCACCTCTTCAATACACAGGTCAGCATCGTCTATTCCGACAGCATGGACGAATATTCGGCAAAATGCAGTATGAAGACCATGGCCATCACGGATGAGTATATGGTGAAGGGATATTACCGCCACTATGACGGCATGAGTCTTCTGAAACATGCCCTACACAACACCTGTCCCGACATGATGAAGAGCATCGGTGAGGATGAACACGGCAACGACATCAAGGTGCGTGACAGCGAGGGCATACAGCTTGCCAATGCCAAGATTGACGAAATCCGCAACGGTTTCACTGAATGGCTGGAAGAGCAGTCTGACTCCTTTAAGGAACGCTTGACCACGATGTACAACCGGAAGTTCAACTGCTTCGTGCGTCCGAAGTATGACGGTTCTCACCAGACCTTCCCCGGTTTGGATCTGAAAGCCCTTGGCGGAAAGTATGGAGTCAAGAGTGTGTATCCAAGTCAGAAGGACTGTGTTTGGATGCTTTTGCAGAACGGCGGCGGGATATGTGACCATGAGGTGGGAACTGGCAAAACCCTCATCATGTGCATGGCTGCGCATGAGATGAAACGCCTCGGTATGGCTCACAAGCCGATGATTATCGGGCTGAAAGCCAATGTTGCGGAGATAGCTGCCACCTATCAGACAGCTTATCCCCATGCGAGGATACTCTATGCCTCGGAGAAGGACTTTTCCACCAAGAAACGTGTCAGTTTCTTCAACAACATCAAGAACAACGACTATGACTGTGTAATCATGTCGCACGACCAGTTCGGGAAGATACCGCAATCGCCAGAACTCCAGCGGCAGATATTGCAGGCTGAGCTTGATACCGTGGAGGAAAACTTGGAAGTGATACGCACGCAGGGCAAAGACGTATCGAGGGGAATGCTCAAAGGCTTGGAAAAGCGAAAGCAGAATCTGGAGGTGAAGTTGCAGAAGATAGCCTACAGCATCGAGCAGCGCACCGATGATGTGGTGGATTTCCGCATGATGGGCATCGACCACTTGTTTGTGGATGAGAGTCACCAGTTCAAGAACCTCATGTTCAACACCCGTCACGACCGTGTAGCAGGACTCGGCAACAGCGAGGGAAGCCAGAAGGCGCTCAACATGCTCTTTGCTATCCGTACCATACAGGAGCGGACAGGCAGAGATCTGGGAGCGACATTCCTGTCGGGAACAACTATCAGTAACTCACTGACTGAGTTGTATCTGCTTTTCAAGTACCTGCGCCCCAAGGAACTGGAGCGTCAGGACATCCGCTGTTTCGATGCGTGGGCGGCAATCTTCGCCAAGAAGACTACCGACTTCGAGTTTAACGTCACCAACAACATCGTGCAGAAGGAACGTTTCAGATACTTTATCAAGGTGCCGGAGCTTGCTGCCTTCTACAACGAGATAACCGACTATCGTACGGCGGAGGCGGTTGGTGTGGACAGACCACAGAAGAACGAGATCCTTCATAACATACCACCGACACCCGAGCAGAAGGACTTCATCCAAAAGCTGATGGAGTTTGCCAAGACGGGCGATGCTACCATCCTCGGCAGACTTCCACTGTCAGAAACGGAAGAGAAGGCAAAGATGCTCATAGCCACAGACTATGCCCGAAAGATGGCTCTCGACATGCGCATGATAAACCCGACTTGTGAGGACCATCCAGACAACAAGGCGAGCCATTGCGCCAAGATGATAGCGGACTATTACAAACGCTATGACAATCACAAGGGGACGCAGTTCGTATTCTCCGACTTGGGAACATATCGACCGGGCGAATGGAACGTGTATTCTGAAATCAAGTGCAAGCTGATAGAGGATTATGGAATACCTTCATCTGAAATCCGCTTCATTCAGGAATGCAAGAACGAGAAGGCAAGAAAGGCGGTGATAGCAGCCATGAACGAGGGTTCGGTACGAGTATTGTTCGGCTCCACATCTATGTTAGGTACAGGCGTAAATGCACAAAAACGGTGTGTGGCTATCCATCATTTGGATACACCGTGGCGACCGTCAGACTTGGCACAGCGTGACGGTCGAGGTGTGCGTGCCGGCAACGAGATTGCCAAAATCTATGCCGACAACAAGGTGGATGTCATCATCTATGCGGTGGAAAAGTCGCTTGACTCGTACAAGTTTAACCTCCTGCACTGCAAGCAGACTTTTATCTCGCAGTTGAAAAGCGGAGCCTTGGGGGCGAGAACCATTGACGAGGGAGCGATGGACGAGAAATCGGGCATGAATTTTTCAGAGTATATGGCTATTCTCTCCGGAAATACCGACTTGCTTGACAAGGCGAAGCTGGAGAAGAAG
>OLOZ01002400.1_pt1 | contig 10618 bp, 8 predicted proteins | sample 1673021 | NCBI WGS metagenome assembly OLOZ01 (sample SAMEA3136747, study PRJEB25190) | human gut metagenome | biome: human gut; feature: human-associated habitat; material: faeces | place: Austria | collected 2013
TGATGCTCGGCATCTGCAATGGCTTCCAGGCGCTCGTGAAGCTGGGCCTGGTGCCCTTCGGCGACATCCGTCCCATGGACGCCGATTGCGCCACCCTCACCTTCAACAACATCGGCCGCCACCAGAGCACGCTCGTGCGTACGCGCGTGGCCAGCACGATGTCTCCCTGGATGAGCCGCATGGAAGTGGGCGAGATGCACACCGTGGCCATCAGCCACGGCGAGGGGCGCTTCGTGGCGCCGCAGCCTCTGCTGGATTCCATGATTGCGAACGGACAAGTTGCCACTCAGTACGTGGACGCCGCGGGGCAGCCTTCCATGGATTTGGCGGTGAACCCCAACGGGTCGGTGCTCGCCATCGAGGGCATCACGAGCCCCGACGGCCGCGTGCTCGGCAAGATGGGTCACACGGAACGCGCCGGCGCGGGCCTGTACAAGAACGCCTTCGGCAACACCTACCAGCCCCTCTTCGAAGGCGGTGTCGACTACTTCCGCACGAAGTAGTTACTGCCACGCGAGGTAGTTGCCGCTGCATGAGGTGGCTGCTCGGGAGGGTGGCGTGCGACCGCCCGTCGGTGGGACCGGGGGTTTGATGCCCGAAAACAACAAGGGCGACGTCAGGAACGGAAGTTTGGTACCTGGCGTCGCCCTTTTTGCGGCCAACTTGCGGAGTTTGGCATCGAATGGTGCCAAGTTTGGCAGTTTGGTACCCTGCCTTGGTCAAATTGCGAAGTTTGGTACCCGAAAACTTGCACGTACGAATTTCTGACCTGGTGTTTCTTCGGAGTCGAGGTACCAAACTGCGGTTTTTGGCCGAATTCGGGGGTGCCAAACCCCCGATCTTGGAAGAGGGCAGGTGTCATATCGCGGATCTTGTCCGAGAAAGATGGATACCGGTTCATCGGGCGGTAGGGCTGTGGTTGCGGTCTCCTTGTCGACGGCGCCAGATGGATCGTCGAGGTCGTCGCGCGGCACTGCCCCGGGGTCGAGTGCGCTGTGGATCCGCTCTATGTGGTGCAGTGGGTGACCGACGTGCTCGACGAGACCCGCAGGGAGGCGTGGCGCGGCTGCGAAGGCTGAGGGTTCTCGCCTGGGCCTACCTTCTGCACCGCCGCTGCCGCAAAGCCGCCGCCGAAGACCGCAGCCAGACCTTCGAAAATGTCAACGAGTGACGACGCCCCTGGCAAAAAGTCGCCCCGGGCTACGGTGTTGTATGCAGCAAACTTTGTAGTATAGAGCAAAAAAGCAGGTCATTGCTTAGCATCTATTTGTCAACATGAGCTAACACCGTAGCCCGACCCGCAAAAATGACGAAGGCGCGCAGTTGCCCTGACAAAAAAGCGCCTCGGGCTGCGAGTTGTACTCGGGTGTGTGGCGAAAAGGCACCTCGGGCTACGGGCTGTGCTTGAAAAACGGCAAAAGAGCGCGTTGTGCTGTGGATACTCTCGGGCCCCCTGCGAATTGCTGCCAGGCTACTGCCACAGCCTCACTTCGGGCTCCAGTTCCACGCCGGTGGTCTGGCGAACGCGGCGCTGCACTTCGGCGATGAGTGCTAGCACGTCGGCGGCGGTGGCGTCGCCGGTGTTCACGACGAAGCCGGCGTGCTTCTCGGACACCTGCGCGCCGCCCACGCGCAGGCCTTGGCAGCTGGCCTCTTGGATGAGCGCCCCCGCAAAGTGGCCCTGCGGCCGTTTGAAAGTGGAGCCGGCGCTCGGCATCTCCAGCGGTTGCTTGCTCTCGCGGCGCTCGCGCAGCTCTTCCATGCGCGAGGCAATGGCGGCAGGGGAGTCGGCGCGCAACTGCAGCGTGGCCCCGAGCACCACCCAGCCCTCGCGCATCATGCGGCTGGTGCGATAGCCCCAGTTGGCTTCCGCTGCCGGCACGTTCACGATGCTCCACGAATTCCCGTCGGGCACCAGGCAGCGTACTTCCACGGCTACGTCCGAGAACTGGCCCTCGTAGGCGCCGGCGTTCATGATGGCCGCGCCTCCGACGGTGCCGGGAATGCCGCTGGCGAACTCGTAGCCTGCAAGCCCGGTATCCCGCGCCACGGCGGCCACGGCGGCGTTCGTGGCCCCGACCGCTGCCCGCACGAGGCCGCCGGGCAGCACCTCGACGTCCGCGAAATTATCCGCCAGCAGAAGCGTCACGCCGTCAAGTCCCTCGTCGGGCGCGAGCACGTTGGAGCCGAGTCCCAGCACACGCCAGGGAACCCCGCCCGCCTCGCAAGTCGACACGACGGCCGCCACCTCGTCTTCGGAGCGCGGTGTCACGAGCCATTGCGCCGGCCCCCCAATGCGAAATGTCGTATGCTCGGCCAGGGGCTCGTCAGGACGCACATTCTGCGAACCGACGATATCCCGAAGGCTCTTCTCGAAGTCCTGGGCGTTCACGGCTTGCTCCTCCTCAGCTGGATTACGGATGCAGAGGAGGTGCGGGATGCCCTGACCGAGCAAGTTCCGCAGCGAACAGAACAGGACTGAATGTCCTGTTCTGCAGAGCGAGGACTGTCTGAGCGAATCAGGGCGTCCCGCACCTCCGGTCGGCAAAGAGTTTCAAGCCCGCGTGTTCTGGGCCGGTATCCTCCGTTTATCATGCCGTGCGGGTTACCGTTGGTGACCCGCATGGCTCATTGTACTAGAATACGCCCATGACGAAATCGCTGACATATCCGCGCGATCGCCAAAGCGCTTCCGCCCATCGTTGCTCGCGCTTCGCACCCGCTTGCGGGCTCGCATCCGCACCCGCTTTTGGGCTCGCATCCGCACCCGCCCCAGTGGCCGCCCTTGCGGATGCTTCCGCACGCACGAAAGTGGGGCGCTAGGCCATGGCGCGCAGGGTTCCCGAGGTCAAGCCCACCTCGCCGGCGGCGGCCATCGTGCTCGTGCTGCTGTTCATTGTCTGCTTCATTATCGGCCTGTGGGTGCTTATGGCGCTCACGCGCATCGTGCTCGGTTAGGGGCAAGGACTATGTGGCAGCGATTCACCCCCTACGACTTGCGCGTTATCGGGCACTACCTGGGAACGCTCCTGTTGTTCTTCGCCGCGCTCATGGCCCTTCCCTTGGCGACGGCGCTGGTCTTTCAGGAATGGGAGCCGGCGGCGCGCTACCTCGCGGCAATCGGCATCACCATGGTCGCGGGCTGCAGTCTGCGTTTTCTGCGCATCGAACCCGGACGCCTCGATCGCCGTCAGGCGCTGGCGGTGACCGGTTTCGCCTGGGTTGTTCTCGCGCTGTTCGCCTCGTTCCCTCTGTACTTCTCGGGGCATTACATGACCTACCTCGATGCCGTCTTCGATGGCGTCTCCGGCCTGACCACCACGGGCGCCTCGCTCATCGTCGATTTGGATCACCTCTCCTACGCCGACAACATGTTCCGCTTCGCTATGCATGCCCTGGGCGGTCTCGGCCTTATTGTGGTGGCGTTGTCCTTCGGGCTTTTCGGCCGCGGCGGCGGCGCGTCGTTGTTTTCGTCGGAAGGCCGCAGCGAGCACGTGGTGCCCAACGTGGTGCAGACCACCCAGTTCATTGCTCGTATTACCCTGGTCATCGTTTCTGTCGCCACGGTGATCATCACGGCGTTGTGTCTGCTCATGGGTATGGAGCCCACCCGCGCCTTCCTGAACGCGCTGTGGGTGTCTACCTCCGGGTTCGTGACCGGCGGTTTCACGCCCATGCAGCTTTCCATCATGTACTACCATTCCTTCCCCCTTGAGGCGATTCTCATGGTGCTCATGATTTTGGGCTCCATCAGCTTTGTCATTCACGCCGAGGTGTGGAAGGGGCGTCCGCTCCCGTTTTTCCGCGACATCGAGACGAAGACGATGGTGCTTTGGATCGGGGTCATGGCCTTCGTCTTCACGGCCACCCTTGCCCTGTCGCCCTTCGATGACATGCTCGCCCTCTTGCGCCGCGGCCTGTTCATGATCATCTCGGCGTTCACCACGACGGGCTTTCAGGTGGTCACCACCAACCAGATCACCACCGCTTTCAGCAATGGCGCTTTCCTCACCCTGGCGTTCATCATGGCCGTTGGCGGTGCTTCCGGCTCCACGGCCGGCGGCATCAAGTTCTCGCGCATAGGCATCATCTTCAAGTCCATCGTGTCGAACGTGAAGGAGACGCTGGCACCGGATTCGGCTCGCGTCGTCGTTTCCTACAATCACGTGGGCAGGCGCACCTTGACGCCGGAAATTGTGAAAGAGGCCATGACGGTGTTCATCCTGTACGTGATCACCTACGTTATCGGCGCACTGGTGGGCATTGCACACGGGTTCGAGGCCATTCCCGCAATCTTCGAGTCGGTGGCCATGACGTCCAACGGCGGCATCATCACGTCGGTGGCGGGGCCCGGCATGGCGGGAACTCTCGAGCTGTTCTACATCTTCCAGATGTGGGCCGGACGCTTGGAGTTCATGACGCTGTTCGCCCTTATTGTGGAAGTGGTGGCCTCCCTGGTGCCGCGGCCTCGACCGAAGGAGCGCTCATGAGGCGGCGGGGTATCGCGCTTCTGGCGATCGCGCTCGCGGCGGTTCTGGCCGCGCCGGGCCCTGTGGCTTGGGCGACGGGGGCTGCCAACGGCGCCACGACGGCTTCCTCTGATGCCGGTGTGACCAACGAGGATGTGCCGACGGACGACACGGGCGTCGTAGAGGCCGGCGAAGGCGCTGGGAACGAAGGCGCTGGAAGCGAAGGCGCGGACGGCGGCGCGGTGCAAGGCGGAGGCGCCGAGGGCGAAGGCGCGAGCGGCGCGACCGAGGGCGAAAACGGGGCCGATGGCGAGGACGGCCAGGCCGTCGACAAGCCCGCGCGCCCGAAGCTTCCCGACCCGGTCTTCGGCGAGGACGTGAGCGAGGATAACCTCGTGAACCCCCAGCAAAAGCCCGACAGCTCTTTCATCTACGATACCTCCATCTCCGCTTTGCAGGAGGCCGATTCCTACCTGAACAACCAGACGGTGCAGGTGACGGGCGAGGTCATTGGAGACCGCATTCGCGCCGAGTTCGATCCCGGGTACAGCTGGATCGTCCTGCAGGGCTCCGATAGGGCTCACTCCGAAATCCCCGTGTTCATGGACACGGAGTCCACCGAGGTCATCGATACCTACGGAGCCTACGGCCGCAAGGGCACGACGCTGCAGGTGCGCGGCACCTTCCATCTGATCTGCCCGGAGCACGAGGGGCTGACCGATTTGCACGCCGACGCGGTCACCTTCGTCGAGAAGGGGTCGGTCACCGAGCAGCCCTTCGATATCGGCGCGTTTCTGCCGGGGCTTATGCTGGTCGCCATCGGTTTCATCATGCTCATCGTGTTCCACCAGATGAGGGAGGGGCAGCGCTGATGGCCGAGGCGCGCTATCGCGGCGAAGTGGTGAAACTGGACCGGGGGTACCCGCTCGTGCGTTTGGAAGACGGCGAGCTTCTGCGCTGCGAGCACGCGACGGCCCTGGTGAAGGGGGAGCGCCGACGGGCCGTTATCGGGGATGTCGTGGAAGTGGCGGTGCCCCCGGCTCACGACAAGGGGGTCATCGAGGCCATAGCGCCGCGCACCCGCGAGTTCGTGCGCAAGGATCCCACCGAGCGCGCCGTGCCCCAGGTGCTCGCCGCCAATTTCGAGCGGGTCATCGTGGCCCAGCCCGTGGGCGAGGTGAACCTGCGGCGCCTCGAGCGCGAGCTGGTACTGGCCTTCGAGACGGGGGCCGAGGTGACCGTCGTGCTCACCAAGGCCGATCTGGCCGACGACGCGGCCACCCGGGCCACCGTGGAGGCCGTGCAGGCCCTGGCTGCTCCCGCGGCCGATGTGCTCGTCGTGTCCGAGGACGACCCGGCATCGGTGGAGGCCGTGCGCGCGCTTCTGGCGCCGGGCACCACCACGGTGCTCATCGGGCGCTCGGGGGTGGGGAAGTCCAGCCTGGTGAACATGCTGGTGGGCGCCGAGGTCTTAAGCGTCGGCGCAGTTCGCGAGGGGGATGGCAAGGGCCGCCACACCACGGTGAGCCGCGAGATTGTGGAGGTGCCCGGCGCCGGCCGCATCGTGGATATGCCGGGCGTGCGGAGCCTCGGGCTTTGGGACGCCGAGGCGGGCATCGGTGCCGCCTTCCCCGACGTGGAGGCCCTGGCCGAAGCGTGCCGCTTCCGCGACTGCACCCACCACGAGGAGCCGGGCTGCGCCGTGCGCGCGGCTGTGGAATCCGGTGAGCTGACACCGGAGCGCTACGCGTCCTACCAGGCCCTTCAACAGGAGATGGCCGCCATGCGCGATCGTCGCGAGGAGGCGCGCCGCATGAACAAGGAGAAAGTGAGCGATACCAAGCGCCGCCGCGCCGGTGCGCCCAAGGGCGGACGGCGCCGGCGATAACAGGGCGCGACTGCGACAATACCCCGTGTATGGGCGGGGTGGTCTTCGCCGTGCCGGCTCGTTCCGTTCATGACATTTTGCCTACCGAGATTGCCGCTGGATGCGAACGCGCTAAAATGATGTAACACTCTTCGACTGAACTCGAAAGGACCTCCATGAACCCCGTCGTCGTCATTCCCACGTTCATCTACCCCCGCCGCCACCGCGGAGGGGCCGATGTGGTGAGCACCTACGACCACCCCACCGCCCCCAACCAGGAGGGTGAGCTCGGCCGCTGCCTGGAATCGCTGGCGAAGGTGGAGGGCCTGGGACTCGTGGTCATCCTCGTGTCCGCCGATGTGTCTTTGGAAGTGCAGGCGGCCGAGAAGGTGCAGGCCATCGCCAATCGCCGCCCGGACGTGACGACGCTCGTCATCGGCGCGGCGGAGCTGGCGCTTATCGAGCAGCGCATGGCCCAGCAGAACATCGAGCGCCTCTCCAAAGAGATCGGCCTTCAAGGCTACGGCGCCATCCGCAATTTGGGCCTGCTCGTGGCCAACGTGCTCGGCTTCGACGCCGTGGTGTTCTTGGACGACGACGAGGTGGTCGACGACCCGAAATTCCTGGAAAAGGCCATGTACGGCCTCGGGAAGCTCACGCGCCAGGGCGTGCCCATCGTGGCGAAGACGGGGTACTATTTGAACGACCAAGACTCCTACCTCTCGAAATGGGAGGACAAGTGGTACAACCGCTTCTGGCAGCAGGGCCGCGCCTTCAACGAGTGGATCACCAAGGCCATGCGCGGCCCGCGCTTGTCGCGCTCGAACCATGTGTGCGGCGGCTGCTTGGCCGTCCACAAGGAGGCGTTCCGGCGCCTCGCCTTTGACCCGTGGATCACCCGCGGCGAGGATTTGGACTACATGCTCGACCTGCGCATGTACGGCTCGGATATCTGGTTTGACAACCAGTGGGTGCTGCGTCACCTGCCCCCGCGCACCGCAAGCGAGGGCACGCGTTTCCGCCAGGACATCTTCCGGTGGCTCTACGAGTACCGCAAGCTGGAATACTCCCGAGCGCTCATCGACCTTCAGCAGGTGAAGCCGGCCTCGCTCGAGCCCTACCCGGGGCCGTTTTTGGAGCCGGGTCTTCTGCGCCGCATTCGACTCACGGCATGGATGCGCAGCTTCGGACGCCCCGACAAGAAGGCCTACCGCCTGGCCGCCAAGGCCGCCACGGGCGCCGCTTCCGCCTACGCCGAGGCCAACTGCGCGAAGTACTTCGAGTTCCAGTACGTCTGGCCCGAGGCCATGAATCGTTTGGAAAGCGATCAGCTGCTTTCCGAGGCGCTGGTGCGCTCGGCCATGCTGCGCGCCCAGGATGTGGCTGCCGCGAGCGTCCCGGCTCCAGTCGCTGCTGCGCCCGCCACCGTCGCCTCGAGCGCCCCTGCAGGCGGCGCTACCCCCATGTGTCACCCTGAGCGCAGCGCCGCAGGCGCGGAGCCGAAGGATATCCCCGCCCCGCCCGTTCCGTTGCCCCATGCCGACATCGATCCCGGCATGACTACCCAGATTCGTTTGGACATGGAGGACTAGCGTCGTGGAAGCCATGATTCCGCTGTTTCTCGTGTCGCTCGTCGTCGGCCTGGTGGTCGGCGTTTTGGCGGGGCTGCTCGGCATCGGTGGCGGCATGCTGCTCGTGCCGGCGTTCAAGCTCGGCTACGCCATGGACTCCCTCATGTGCACCGCCACCTCGCTGTTCACCATCATCCCGACATCTATCTCAGGAGCGGTTTCCCATATTCGGAACAAGACCTGCCTGCCAAAGCTCGGCGTGGCCGCGGGCCTCGGGGGCGCCTGCATGTCGCCTTTGGGGGTGTGGCTTGCCGCCCTCTCGCCGGACTGGGCCGTCATGGGAGCCGCCGCGCTCATCATCGCCTACTCTTCCGTCACCATGTTCCGCAAGGCGTTGAAGGCCCCGAAGGCTACCAAGCCCGTCGCCTCTTCGTCCCAGCCGGATGCGAGCGCCCTTTCCTCGTGTCATCCTGAGCGCAGCGCTGCAGGCGCGAAGTCGAAGGATCTCGCCGCTGTCGAGGATCGCGCCGCTGCCATCGAGCGGGCGCACTTGGAGGCCCCCGCTATCGGCTGGCGTGAGGCCGCCATCGGTGCGGCTATCGGTCTGTTCGCTGGGCTCGCTTCCGGGTATGTGGGCGTGGGCGGCGGCTTCATCATGGTGCCGCTCATGATGTCCGTCCTGCATGTTCCCATGAAGCTCACCTCGGGCACGTCCCTTATCGCCGTCATGATCCTCGCCGTGCCCGGCACCATCACCCAGGCGGTTCTCGGCAACATCAACTGGGTTGCCGGTATCGCTGTGGCTTGCGGTTCCATCCCCGGCGCGGCCTTGGGCGCCAAGCTCATCCCGAAGGTGCCCGAGCGCCAGCTGCGCTTTCTGTTCGCCGGCTTCCTCGTGGTGGCCGCCGTCCTGCTCGTCGTGAACCAGCTGGGGGTTTGGGGCTAGGTCGTTTCCCTGGCGTTCCCAAGTTTGTTATACTGGCGTCAATTATGGCGGCGATCAGGGGGTACGATTATGGCGAAGCGCGAATCGGGCACGGTTTCCACGCGGGGCATCGGCGTGCCCAAGTTCAACCAGGAAATGCTCGCGGCCACCATTGCCGCCCTGGCGGGCATCACGCTCGTGTGGACGTTCTCGCAGCCGGCGTTCCCCGTGCCCGTGCTCATAGCGGCCGGCGCCGTGTTCACCGTTTCCATCGTCATGGTCATTCGGCTCATGATGGATCTCGATTCCGTGCGCGCCTTGCAGTCCGATGCCATGCTGCAGCTGGCTTCGTCTATGATCGACGCCATGGGTGACGGGCTCACCGAAGAGGCCTCCCAGGAGGTGTGCGAGCTGTTGCTGCCGAACACTTCGGCCATTGCCGTCGCCCTCACTAACTGCGAAAACGTTCTCGGCTATGCGGGCTACCAGGAGGCTCACAACCCGGCGGGAATCGCCATACGCACGAGCGCCACCCATGAGTGCATTCGCCGGGGAAAGACGCTCGTGTTGCTCACCCCCGAGGAGATCGGCCTGCCAGTGCCCATCGATCAGAGCCGCATCAAGGCCGCCATCGTGGAGCCGCTGTTCGTCGGCGGCCGAGTGGAGGGAACGCTCAAGTTCTACTACCGCGATCCGCGCAAAATCACCGAAACCCAGCGCTCCATCGCCCACGGCTTCGCCCAGTTGCTCGCCACCCAAATGGCCGCCGTGGAAATGGAGACCCAGCGCAAGTTGGCCACCTCCATGGAGTTGAAGATGCTGCAGACGCAGATCAACCCCCATTTTTTGTTCAACACCATCAACACCATTGCCTCGTTTATCCGCACCGACCCCATGAAGGCTCGCACTCTGCTGCGGGAGTTCGCTGTGTTCTACCGGCGCACTCTGGAGGACTCCACCGAGCGTATCTCGCTCGCCCGCGAGCTTGACCAGGTGCAGCGCTACTTCAACTTCGAGCTGGCCCGTTTTGGCGACGCGCGCCTCGCCTTCGAAGTGGACGCGAGCCCCGCGCTGCTGGACATGATGGTGCCGCCGTTTCTGGTGCAGCCGCTCGTGGAGAACGCCATCAAGCACGCGATGCCCTCGGAAGGAAAACTGACCATCACGGTGAAGGCCGATGCCGACGGCGACGACGTGGTCATCGTGGTGAGCGACGACGGCGTGGGCATGTCCGAGGAGACCTGCGCGAACATCACCCAGGTGGAGTCGTCCACCGGCCTCGGCATTGCCGTGAAGAACGTGCATGACCGCATGATCGGCTTCTTCGGCCCCGATGCGCAGATGGTGTACACGAGCGTGCTGGGGGAGGGCACCCAGGTAACCCTGCGCTGCCCCGGCTGCGCCAAGGCGCCGACGTCCGCGGCGGCATCGGCGTCGGCGGGGGCGCCCGCGGCGGCCGAGGGGGCGGCGCAAAGCGCGGAGAAGACGGCGCGCAACAACGCCACGGTGGCCGAGCTGGCCGAGCTTGTGGCCCAGGTGTCGGAATAAAGGCCGATCCCAGCAGGTAAATCGCCTATTTTCGTATCGACAATAGGGACGCAGTCGTATATCATCCCATTCATTGGTTGTTATCTTTTATGGGGAAGGGCGCGCCCGTGTTTGAGTTTCTATCTTCGCCGTTTGGCCTGGTGGCTGTAGGCCTCGGTGTGTTGGCGGTGGCCGTGCTCGCCCTCTGTCTGTGGATCACGACCCTCGACCGCCGCATGCGTGGCATGGCCGATGGCTT
>OLOZ01002405.1_pt1 | contig 10587 bp, 8 predicted proteins | sample 1673021 | NCBI WGS metagenome assembly OLOZ01 (sample SAMEA3136747, study PRJEB25190) | human gut metagenome | biome: human gut; feature: human-associated habitat; material: faeces | place: Austria | collected 2013
ATCTTCGTCCGGCTGGTATCATCAAGATGCTTGACCTTCGCCGTCCGATCTACAAGCAGACTGCTGCTTATGGTCATTTCGGCCGTACAGATGTTGATCTTCCATGGGAGCATCTGGACAAGGTTGAGACTCTGAAGAAGTATCTTTGCAACAGCTACGAATAATCGTTTCAGAAGAATAAAGAGTGAAGCCCCCGGTAGTGCCAGTACCGGGGGCTTCTTGCATGGTGAGATGGGGTTTTTTATAGAAAATTTAGAGATAGGGAATATAGTTTATGTTATAATACGTGTATGTGAATGTGTGAATTTATAAAGGACGGAGATACAGATGAAGTTAAAAACACGTATTATTGTGGGCTTCGTTGCGATCATTCTGCTGCCGCTGCTTCTTTTTTCCGCAAGTCTGTACGGGTTCAGCCAGACGCAGGCGAAGCATGTGCAGGAGAGCAGCAGCCAGGCTTCGGATTCCAGCCAGATGGTCTATGATATTTCGCTGCCGCAGTCTTCCAGCAGCCAGGTGAAGCTGATGGCCAAGGATATGATCCTGACCGCAACGATCATCCTTGTTTTTACCGCGTTGTCCGTGGGGCTGTGGATCTACAGGAGCATTGCGGTTCCGCTGGTGAAGCTTAAGAAGGCTACCAAGAACATCAAGGAGGGGAATCTGGATTTTGTGCTGGAGGTTGAGGGGAATGATGAATTTTCCCAGCTTTGCCAGGATTTTGAGGAGATGCGTAAGCGTCTGAAGGAGTCCACGGAAGAGAAGATCCTGATGGATAAGGAGAATAAGGAGCTGATCAGCAATATTTCCCATGATCTGAAGACGCCGATCACTGCGGTGAAGGGTTATGTGGAGGGGATCATGGATGGTGTGGCGGATACGCCGGAGAAGATGGACCGGTATGTGCGTACCATTTATAATAAGACCAATGAGATGGATCATCTGATCAATGAGCTGACCTTTTATTCCAAGATCGATACCAATCGTATTCCGTATACGTTCAGCAAGCTGAATGTGGAGGATTATTTTTCGGATTGTGCGGAGGAGCTTGGGCTTGAGATGGAGACCAGGGGGATCGAGCTTGTGTATGCCAATTATGTGGAGAAGGGTGTGCAGGTTATTGCGGATGGTGAGCAGATCCGCCGTGTGATCCATAATATCGTGAGTAATGCCATTAAGTATATGGAGAAGCCAAGGGGGATCATCCAGCTTCGGGTGAAGGATGTGGGTGATTTTATCCAGGTGGAGATCGAGGATAACGGCAAGGGTATTGCCGCCAAGGATCTGCCGTATATTTTTGACCGTTTTTACCGTACCGATGTTTCCAGAAATTCTTCCAAGGGAGGAAGCGGTATCGGACTTTCCATCGTAAAGAAGATCATGGAGGATCATGGTGGAAAGGTCTGGGCCACAAGCCGGCTGGGAATCGGAACGATCATGTATTTTGTTCTCAGAAAATATCAGGAGGTACCGATGAATGAGTAGGATTTTGATCATAGAGGATGAGGAAGCGATCGCGGATCTGGAGAAGGATTATCTGGAGCTTTCGGGTTTTGAGGTGGAGATCGAGAACCGTGGTGATACGGGGCTTGTACGTGCCATGAAGGAGGAGTTTGATCTGATCATCCTGGATCTGATGCTTCCGGAGGTGGATGGCTTCGATATCTGCAGGCAGGTCCGTGAGGAGAAGAATACGCCGATCATTATGGTTTCGGCCAAGAAGGATGATATCGATAAGATCCGGGGACTGGGTCTTGGCGCGGATGATTATATGACCAAGCCGTTCAGCCCAAGTGAGCTGGTTGCACGTGTGAAGGCGCATATGGAGCGTTATAACCGGCTGGTTGGTTCCAATGTGCATAAGAATGATGTGATCGAGATCCGTGGTATTAAGATCGATAAGACGGCCAGGCGTGTGTGGGTCAATGGTGAGGAGACGACGTTTACTACCAAGGAGTTTGATCTTTTGACTTTTCTGGCTGAGAATCCGAACAGGGTTTTTACAAAGGAGGAGCTTTTCCGGGAGATCTGGGATATGGAGTCTGTGGGTGATATCGCTACGGTTACGGTGCATATCAAGAAGATCCGTGAAAAGATCGAGTTTAATACGGCCAAGCCTCAGTATATTGAGACGATCTGGGGTGTGGGGTACCGGTTTAAGGTGTGATAGAAATATGATAAAAATGGAGGGGAATATCGTCTGGTGATAGCCCCTCCTTGTTTTTAGGATGAAAAGGACGAACTATGGAAGACAGATTATACAAGAAACTGGAAGCGTACGGTAAGAGTGATTTTTATCCGTTTCATATGCCGGGGCATAAGAGGAATCCGCTGGCTGTGGAGGGGGATTTTCCGGTGGAGAGGGATATTACGGAGATTGACGGGTTTGATAACCTGCATCATGCTGAGGATATTTTGAAAAGGGCGCAGGAGGATGTCGCACGGCTTTATGGTGTGCCGGAGAGTTTTTACAGTATTAATGGAAGCTCCGGGGCGATCCTGGCGGCGGTGTCTGCGGCTGTGGATAAGGGGGGACAGATCCTGGTGGCAAGGAACTGCCATAAGGCGGTTTACCATGCAATTTATCTGCGGGAGCTGAGTGCCACGTATATTTATCCACATGAGGATCCGAAATTGGGGATAAACGGAGGGATTTCACCCGGCCGTGTGGAAATGTATCTGGCGGAAAATCCGGAGATCCAGGCGGTGCTGATCACTTCGCCGACTTATGACGGCATCGTGTCGGATGTGGCTAGGATCGCGGAGATCGCGCATCACTATGGTGTGCCGCTGATCGTAGATGAGGCTCACGGGGCGCATTTTCGGTTTTCGGATTATTTTCCGGTGTCTGCGGCGCAGCTTGGTGCGGATGTGGTGATCAACAGTGTGCATAAGACGCTGCCCTGTCTGACCCAGACGGGGGTGATCCACCTGTGCAGTGATCGTGTGAGCCGGGAAAAACTGAAGCGTTTTCTGGGAATCTATCAGAGCAGCAGTCCTTCTTATATTCTTATGAGCAGCATTGATGCGTGCATGGATAAGCTGGAGCGTGAGGGGGATGAGATGTTCCGTGTGTTTACGGAGAATCTGGAAAAAGCACGCAGGCGTCTTTCCGAGTGTAAGTATATCCGGCTGGTAACGCCGCAGGCCTGTGAGTGCCAGAGAGTTTTTGATTTTGACAGATCCAAGATATTGCTTTCTACTGTGAACAGTTCGCTGAACGGCCGGGAGCTGCATCAGATCCTCCGGAGGGAGTTTCATCTGGAAATGGAGATGGAGGCGGAGAATTATGTGCTGGCGCTGGCGGCTGTGGGTGATACGGCGGAGGGCTTTGAGAGGCTTTGTGATGCTATTGAAGAAATTGACCGCCGTGAATCGTTAAAATACAGAGAAGAGGCTGTGGAGAAGGAGCCTTTGAAAAACGGAAAAATGAAGCAGATCATGCGGATCTCCCAGGCTATGGATGCGGAGAGTGAGCGGTGTCCGCTGGATGAGTGTATCGGACGGACGTCCGGGGAGTTTGCGTATCTTTATCCGCCGGGGATCCCGCTGATCGTTCCGGGGGAACAGATTTCTGGACATTTCGTAAAAAATGTGAGAAGATACCTGGAACAGGGCTTTGAGGTCCAGGGCCTGAGCGACCAGACCAGTGAGACGGTGTGTGTTGTGAGAAATGAGATGTAACAGAGGAGACATATGGGAAAGATTTTTTACATTATGGGAAAAAGCTCTTCCGGTAAGGACAGTATTTACAGACAGCTGGAGGGGAACCAGGAGCTGGGGCTTAAGCGGCTTGTCATCTATACTACCCGTCCGATCCGGGATGGAGAGGAGAACGGAAGAGAATATTTTTTTGCAGATGAGAATAAACTGAAGGAGTTCCGAAGAAACGGGAAGCTGATCGAGGCGCGTACTTATCAGACAGTTTACGGGCCGTGGACATATTTTACTGCGGATGACGGGCAGGTGTCTGTGGGTAATGACAGCTATCTGGGGATTGGTACACTGGAGTCTTTTGTGAGGCTCCGGGAGTATTACGGCAATGAAGTGATGTGGCCTATTTATATAGAGGTGGAAGACGGAGAGCGTCTGGAGCGTGCGCTTGCCAGGGAGAAGACCCAGGAGGTGCCGAAGTACGAGGAGATGTGCAGGCGTTTTCTTGCAGACCAGAATGATTTTTCCGAGGAAAATATTCTTAAAGCAGGTATATGGAAGCGTTTTGAGAATCATAATCTGGATGAATGTGTGAAGGAGATCGTAAATTATATAAAATCTGTACAATAAGGAAAAATAGTTTTTTTTATACAGAAGATTATGTTATAATTAGTTGAAAGATGTCCGCCGGGTATAACGGAGGGCACAAAAGGCAGAAAGAGGTGATTCTTATGGCAGGATTTCATGACATCATCGGCCATGACGATATAATCAGGCATTTGAAGAATGCGATAGAGACAGGGAAGGTATCCCACTCTTATATTTTTACAGGGGAACCGGGATCCGGCAAGAAGCTTCTTGCGGGGACTTTTGCGGCAGCGCTGCAGTGTGAATCGGGAGAGTCTGAACCGTGTATGACTTGTGATTCCTGTAAGAAGGTGATCGGCAAGAATCATCCGGATATCATTACAGTAACTCATGAGAAACCTGGAAGCATCAGCATTGACGAGGTGCGTGACCAGGTTGTGCGTGATGTGGATATCAAGCCGTACTGCAGTCCGTATAAGATCTATATCATTCCGGATGCGGAGATGATGACGGTGCAGGCGCAGAATGCCATTTTGAAAACTATCGAGGAACCGCCGGAATATGCGGTGATCATGCTGCTGACAAGCAATATCGACAGTCTTCTTCCTACGATCCGTTCCAGATGTGTGCGTCTGGATTTGAAGGTGGTGGATGACAGTCTTGTGAAGGAATATCTGATGGAGCATCTTCAGGTGCCGGATTATCAGGCTGAGATCGATGCGTCTTATGCGCAGGGTAGTATCGGCAAGGCGAAGGAGGCTGCGACTTCTCAGGAGTTTGCGGATATGACGGCCAATGCCCTGAAGATTTTGAAATATGCCAATTCCATGGAGGTTTATGAGCTGACAGAGGCGATCAAGACTTTGACTGCTGATAAGAATAATATCAATGATTATCTGGATATTTTCCAGTTCTGGTTCCGCGATGTTCTGATGTTTAAGGCAACAAGGGAAATTGACAACCTGGTTTTTAAACAGGAGATTAATTTTATCAGAGAGCAGGCCAGCGAGCGTTCTTATGAGAATATCGAAAAAATCCTTGAGGCACTGGAGAAGACGAAGGTGCGTCTCCGTGCCAATGTTAATCTCGAACTTGCCCTGGAGCTCCTGTTCCTGACAATTAGGGAGAAATAGAATGGAAAAGGTAGTTGGAGTCAGATTTCGTAACGTTGGTAAGATTTATTATTTTAATCCTAAGAATTATAAGGTGAAGGTCGGCGATCATGTGATCGTGGAGACTGCCCGTGGTGTGGAGTATGGCCGTGTTGTCCTGGAGCCGCGCAGCGTGAAGGAGGACGAGGTGGTCCATCCGCTGAAGGAGGTTCTCCGTGTTGCAACGAAGGAGGACGAGGATCATGAGGCTGAGAACCGCCAGAAGGAGAAAGAGGCTTTTAAGATCTGTAAGAAGAAGATCCGTGAGCATGAGCTTGATATGAAGCTGATCGATGCGGAGTATACCTTTGATAATAACAAGGTGCTGTTTTATTTTACAGCGGATGGCCGTATTGATTTCCGGCAGCTGGTTAAGGATCTGGCGTCTGTGTTTAAGACCAGGATTGAGCTTCGTCAGATCGGTGTCCGTGATGAGACGAAGATCCTTGGCGGTATTGGTATCTGTGGAAGGACGCTTTGCTGTCATACGTATCTTTCGGAGTTTGCACCGGTTTCCATCAAGATGGCGAAGGAGCAGAATCTTTCTCTGAACCAGACGAAGATTTCCGGTGTCTGTGGTCGTCTGATGTGCTGTCTGAAGAATGAGCAGGAGACTTATGAGGAGCTGAACCGGAATCTTCCGGGTATCGGTGATATGGTAACGACGCCGCAGGGTGTTTCGGGTACGGTCCAGAGTGTGAATGTTCTCCGGCAGATGGTTAAGATCGTGGTTGAGGTGAATGACGAGAAGGAGATCCAGGAGTTTCCGGTCCGTGATCTGAGGTTCCGCCCTAAGAGAAAAAAGGGTAAGGGTGGTTCTGCTGATCACGAGGAGAAAGAGGTTAAAAAGGGAGATTCGAAGCCGAATGAGAAGTGATCTGGTTTATTGCGGTGAGCGTGTGGATGATCTTCAGAATGGGTTGTTTGTGATCCAGGATCCGAAGAAGTTTTGCTTTGGGATGGATGCGGTTCTGTTGTCTGGTTTTGCCCGGGTGAAGAGGGGTGAGGTTGCTCTGGATATGGGGACTGGTACGGGGATCATTCCGATTTTGCTTTCTGATCGTACGGATGGGGAGCATTTCACGGGGCTGGAGATCCAGCATGAGTGTGCGGAGATGGCTGACCGTAGTGTGAGGTATAATGGTCTTGAGGACAGGGTTCGGATCGTTGAGGGTGATATCAGGGAGGCTGCCGGGATTTTTGGGGCGGCTTCTTTTGATGTGGTGACGTGTAATCCGCCGTATATGATCGGGCAGCATGGGTTGACGAATCCGCATCTTCCGAAGGCGATCGCGAGGCATGAGATTTTGTGTTCGTTTGATGATGTGGCTTGTCAGGCTGCCCGGGTCCTGAAGGACCGGGGGCGGTTTTTTCTGGTGCACAGGCCGTTTCGGCTTGTGGAGCTGATGGTGACTTTGACGAAGTATAAGCTGGAGCCTAAGAGGATGCAGCTGGTGTATCCTTTTATTGATAAGGAGCCGAATATGGTGTTGATCGAGGCTTGTAAGGGCGGGAATTCCAGGATCCGGGTTGAGCGGCCGCTGGTGGTTTATGAGCGGCCTGGGGTTTATACGGAGGATGTTTTGGAGTTGTATCGGATGGTGTGAATGTTGTGATGTTGTGGCTTAGGGTGGCTGCCTGGTTGGTTGTTTGGTTGGTTGTGAGAGATTGGGTGGCTGCTCGGGAGGGTTTGGGCCATCGGCGCTGCGCTGGATGGCTGGGAGGTAGTGGTGGCTGTGGTACTTCGGTTGGTGAAGGGACGGCGAGGGGAGGCAGGCTGCTGGTGGTGACACGCTGCGCCCCCTGCTCGGCTGCGGCGCCGGTTTGCTGCCATTCGCGCAAACTCGCTTCGCTCAAACAGTGCGCTCGGTGGCAGCAGCTATCCTCACCTCGCTGACGGGGGCTCCGCTAACGTCACCACCAGCAGCCTGCCTCCCCTCGCCTGAGATTCAAAGCGAGAGATCGCAACGCATAGTGCGCTGAATATCGAAGAATACAGGCACCTTGCCAGAAGTGAATCACTGAGAAAGTGAAGAAATGAAATAATATCGGCATAGCGTAGCACATTGAATATCGAAGCATACGGGCACCTTGCCGGAAGTGAACCACTGAGAAAGTGAAGAAATAAAACAACATCGGCACAGAGTAGCACATTGAATATCGAAGCATACGGGCACTTTGCCAGAAGCGAACCACTGAGAAAGTGAAGAAATAAAACAACATCGGCACAGCATGGCGCACTGAGTATCGAAGCATACAGACACCTTGCCAGAAGTGAACCACAGAGAAAGTGAAGAAATAAAACAACATCGGCACAGCGTAGCGCGCTGAGTAGCGAAGCATACAGACGCCTTGCCGGAAGTGAACTACAGAGAAAGTGAAGAAATAAAACAACATCGGCACAGCGTAGTGCGCTGAATACCGAAGCATACAGACACAAGTCAACAAATAAGAACAACGAATCCCTTGCACTACTTAAAAAAAGCCCAAGGGGTGTGCAGAGGGGGCGCGGCTTTGCGGCCCCTTTGCGGTTTTCAAAGTTTCCAAACTTAAACAAACCCCCGCGGTTAAGCGAAATATCCCCCGCGGCCAAGTGGAAAAAACTCCCCGCGGTCAAGCGAGAAAAGAGGAAAATATGAAACAAAACGGAAAACTATACTTATGCGCCACCCCCATAGGAAATCTCGAAGACATCACCCTTCGAGTACTAAGAACCCTTCGGGAAGTGGACTTAATCGCTGCGGAGGATACCCGCAACAGCATAAAACTTCTGAATCATTTTGATATAAAAACCCCCATGACCAGCTACCACGAATACAATAAGATCGATAAGGGCCATGTCCTCGTGGAAAAGCTGCTGGCGGGTACAAACATTGCGTTGATCACAGATGCAGGTACTCCGGGTATCTCAGATCCTGGGGAGGAGCTTGCCGCCATGTGTTATGAAGCCGGAATTGAAGTGACTTCACTTCCGGGTCCTGCTGCCTGCATCACTGCTCTGACTTTGTCAGGCCTGCATACCAGGCGTTTTGCTTTCGAGGCTTTTCTTCCGGCGGATAAGAAAGAACGAAAAACGATCCTGGAGGAGCTTTCCTGTGAAACCAGGACTATTATCCTGTATGAGGCACCTCACAGGCTTGTACGGACTCTTGGTGAGCTCAGAGAGGCGCTTGGCAACCGCCGGATGACTCTTTGCAGAGAGCTGACCAAGAAGCATGAGACGGCATTCCGGACTACGATCGATGATTTGATGGATTTTTATAAAGATGAGAAGCCGCTGGGTGAGTGTGTTCTTGTGATCGAGGGCAGGAGCCGCAGTGAGATGGAGGCGGAGAAGCGTGCTTCTTGGGAGGAGATTTCCATTGCGGAGCATGTGGCGATGTATGAGCAGCAGGGGAATTCCAGGAAGGATGCCATGAAGCTTGCTGCCAAGGATCGTGGTGTTTCCAAGCGGGATATTTATAAGGCGCTTCTGGATGGAGAAGGTTCTGCTGAATGATCAGGTGTAATTGTGGTACGGATCGTAGGTAACGTGATCGTGGATGATTGAATAAGCTGCATACTGTGACCAGGGATTTTTGGGAACGTATGTGGCTTTTTTTATTGTGGTAATAAAAAGTACTGTGCGGATTTTGTCGAAATGATTTGCTTGCAGTATAGACCATATTGTGGTAAGCTGATCTTATCAAAAATAAAAAGCAGTTCCGGGATTCTATGGAAATGCTGTAAAAGCATATTTTCTAAAAATAATCTTATTTTTCTATTACATTTCATATATCAGGCAGATTGCCTGTCATCTCAGAAAATTCATGCTTTTTTCCATTTTTCAGCAGGAGTTTTCAGATGAGGCTCCTTGAGATCAAAACAGAGGAGTCGTGTATGATCGTAAACAATAACAGAACAAACAGCTCTAACCTGCAGCAGTGGCATCCTGCATTTTTTGCTGATATCCAGATAGAACTGGAGGCAGAAAGGGAGAATCTGATTTTTGAGAATGAGCATCAGCTTGGGACGAAACCAATGGAGATCGATGCGCTTGTGATCAAAAAGAAATCAGATATCCCCATTAATAAAAACATAGGAAGGATCTTCCGAAAATATAATATCATTGAATATAAGAGTCCGACGGATTATATAAGCATCAATGATTTTTATAAGGTGTGTGGATATGCAGTTTTTTATAAAGCGGATACGGTAACTGAGGATGAAATTCCAATTGAGGAGATTACGATCTCTTTGGTAAGCAGGGCATATCCCCGGAAGATGCTCCGTCATTTGAGGGAGTTTTGGAAATGCCGGGTAAAAAAGATGGAAGAAGGAATTTATTACGTAACAGGATCTAAGATCCCAATCCAGGTCATTGTAACAGAGCAGTTGTCGAAGAAGAAAAATCTGTGGCTGAGAAGTCTGACTGATAGAATAAAAGATAAGGAAGATATGAAACGACTTCTCAATGAATACAGAGAAAAGCAGAAAAATCCTTTGTACGAATCAGTTATGCAGATGATCGTAAGGGCTAATGAAGAAAAATTCAGGGAGGCGGATTGTATGTGTGAAGCATTAAATCGGATCATACAGGATCAGATCGAGGAAAAGATAAGAAAAAGTTTACAGGCTGGCTATGATGAAGGGTATGGAATTGGAATGCAGGATGGAATAAAGGATGGAATGCAGCGGGGAGAACATAGTATTAACAGTTTGATCCTCTGCCTTGCTGAGCTGGGGAGGACGTCTGATATTATAAGATCGGCAGCAGATCCGGAATACCAGAAGAAATTGTTAAAGGAATTTGGGCTTTTACTGGAGTAGCTGAATATTCCATATATTTTAAGAGCATATTGTGCTATGTTTTGGGATTGCATTTAATAAGATACTTTTTTGCCTGTATTTCCTATGATTTTGCGTGGAAATACAGGCTTTTTTGTGCTATAATAAACTCTGTATTCGTATGTAAAAAATATTTATTTTACAGGTATAAATGACACTTCCGGAGCGGGTTTGAGAATTGCTTTCTGCAAAATGAAAATACAGTATTTCCTGAAATTAAAAGATCAGTTTATCTTGCTCAGGATTTGATGTAATGATTTCTGAAGCTGCTATGGTTCTGCAGAAATGAATTTTCAAACACGTCCGGACGACAAGAACAGGAGGAATGACATGGGCGCAGAGAATACAGAATACGGCGCGGATCAGA
>OLOZ01002407.1_pt1 | contig 10586 bp, 8 predicted proteins | sample 1673021 | NCBI WGS metagenome assembly OLOZ01 (sample SAMEA3136747, study PRJEB25190) | human gut metagenome | biome: human gut; feature: human-associated habitat; material: faeces | place: Austria | collected 2013
TGGTGAGTTTAACAGAAAATTCTATGCGGCGATTGTTGGTCCGCTTTTGGATCCGACTTTGAACTGGACACAAAATGAGGATGCCAAGAAAAAATGCGGCATTTATTCCAACATGACAGAGTCTAATACGAGGGTTGAAAATGGTATCCTGATCAGCAAATTCAATGATGGTACGGAAAAAATTACCGGACGAATCCTGTTTGAAATGCCGCCGGATTATTCTTATGATGAGGTACGCACATGGAAAGAAAACAACCTAATGCCTGCCATTAGCCAGAAAAACGGCAAACTGAACAACCTGTCAGGCGGAAAGATCATGGACGATTATGTTCGTGAGGCATACCGCACTATGGAGCACGGACAAAACAGCAAAAAGCTGGATACCTCGTTCACGGTTGACTTGAAACAGCAGACAGACGGCAGTTTCGATGTATCCATCGAGGATACGGACCGTCCCCTGTACTACGAGGGTACAGTGCTCGTTGATGGCAAGGAAGTAATGTCTAATCTGCGCTTCATCCCGAACCAAAAGGGACAGGGACAGTGGGACCCGAAGCTGAACGGCACACAGGCGTACGGCTCCGGTACGACCAGCGGTACGTTCCAGCTGCCGGCAAGCCTTGCGGCAGACACAGCAGGCAAGACCATTACATTGTCTGTTCGTGCTGTCAGTCTGTTTGAGGATACCGCGCCTTCTGCATGGAAAACTGCGGCGACGCAGAATGTGTCGGTGCTGCCGACACCGGATGTCAATATCCGACTGGTGAGCCATTGGAACAATGGCGCTAAATACCAGATCTCGCTGAAAAACCTTGCGGATTATGCGGTCTTCAGCAACTGGAAGGTCACCTTCAGGCTTGGCTCGCAGACCGTGACCATTGATCAGAACAACCATACCGCCGAGATCAGCGGCGACGATTTGAAGGAGCTGATCGTCACGGCAGCGGCGGGCATTACGAACGGCATTCAGCCGGCCTCCGTGACGGATACCATCCCGACCGACACGCCGAAGTACAAGCCGGACGGCAGTATTAACCAGCTGTCGGTATCGTACTCGGGCAGTACGGTGGATGATTGCACGGTCACGGCTGCACTGACGGTCAACGGGCCGCAGATGGAAACACCGCCGATTTACCGTATCGAGGTGCTCGGCACGGTTGGCACAAATGAGTATGTGTTTGCGTATGAGGATGTGCTGACCTCGGCGGGCAACACGGTTACGGCAAACTTCCGCGACCTGCCGAAGGAGTATTTCGCGGAGAATGTCACAAATCGTCGGGTGCGTGCATGGTATGCCGCCTCCGGTCTGGGACCGGTTTACACCTATGGCGATACCTGGCAGACCGGCGATGCGTCCGTTACGCTGCGGACTTACAGCGCGGGGGGCGTTCAGCAGCAGGACAAGACCATTTACAGCCATGTTCTTGGCCATGCGAATGACTTTGCAAACTACATTAAAGCCGCGGCGCTGAACATCAAGCCGCTGACGGCACCGGAGCTGAACGACCCGGTACTGATACCGGAAGATAACGGCAGTATCAGCTACCGGTTCTCGTGGACGCAGTCCGGGCAGGGGACTGCAGCGCCGCACTACAGCGTCAAGCTGACCGGCATCACTGCGGCAGGCGCAAGAATCGGCATTCCGGTCAACGAGGTTTACGGTACGCAGGAGAATCCGAATACTTCCCAATCGTTCACCATCAGCGCGGACGACTGGCAGTACGCCGAGGTTGAGCTGACCGTTACCCGTCTGGGACAGGAATACGGCGAGGTTGGCCTGAGTACGACGAAGAAGTACGCTGTCAAGCAGCGCCTCGAGCGTCCGGGACAGCCATTGGTAATCAACCCGGATACCAACGAGCTGGAATACACCATCGGCTGGAGTGCCGTCGGCAGCGAAAACGGCTGTGCAGGCTATCAGATTTATGTGCAGCCGGAGGGCGAAACGGCCGCTGCCCTGGGTGCGCGTGTGCCCGTCAGGGGCGGCACCTGCTCGGTAAGCCGCAGTCTGGAGGATTACGCCGGCAAGACCATTGACCTCTATCTGGTGGCGGTGGCTGCTGATGATTCCGGCTACGCGGACAGCCCGAACGGTATCGTGTACACGATGACCGTGCCGATGCGTCTGGATACGCCGAGCGTCAAGTGGTCGTACAACTGGAATGCGACAGCAAACAACCCGATTCCGGCGGCCGGCTTCCGAAGCGGCGGCCTGCAGGTCACCGTTACGCCGGAGAATGAGGCCAGCGTACCGCCCGGCGGCAGCACCTATCTGCTGCGGGCAAAAATCACCGGGACGGACGGCACAACGGTGACTTACCCCGTTTCCGCAATGAGCGAAAGCGGCGGCAGCTACGTCTGCAGCCTGACCGATCTGGATACGAAATACGCAGGCTGTTCTGTACGGTTTGAGGCTCGTATTTCGCAGTCGGCGGGACAGGTAAGCTCGGCCTGGGTATCGAGCGGCGATGTGGTATTCCCGCGTGTGAAGCTGGAAGCACCGAGCGCGTCGCTGGCAAACGTGAATGAGACGCTTGCGGTCAGCTATGGCCCGATGAATCGTCTTATCAACACGGCAGAGTGGGATGCACAGCTTACCGCGCTCTCGTGGGACGAGGTGGCAGAGGCTGACCTGTATCGGATTGAATTGACCGATAAGGACGATAAATCCACGACGGTTACCGTCGATATGAGCGGGAACCTGCCGGAGATTATCATGAATGGTCAAAATACGTTTGCAGTTGCAGGGGATGACTGGTATACTGTAAAATAGGGCAGTGCGGTCAACGGCAGATACAGCCTTACCAATGGCAGCATTCGTTATTACAGCTATCAGCCGGATACCATGCTGCAGGTGAAGGACGGCACATTTACCTTGAAGCTGCCTAACATTTTCTCCGTGGTAACGCACGAGAATCAGACCCTGCAGCTGACGAATGGTATACAGATCAGCAGGGTAACTGTCATTGCGGACAGCAAGAGCGACCGTTATACGGAATCCGATCCTGCTGAGCGCAGATTTTAGTTACGAAGGGAGGCGGCAGACATGAAGCGGATACGTCAGGGATGGAACACCCTGCGGCGCAGCAGGCGAAGCGGTGTTTCGCTGATCGTAGCACTTTGTGCTGTCGCCGTCCTGATCGGGCTTTCGCTCAGTATCGTGTATTCCTCATCCATGCTGCTCTCGCGGGCCAACCGCAAGATCGGCAGGGAACGCTGTTATCAGCTGGCGCAGTCCTTTGCACAGGTGCTGGACAGCGAACTGCAGGAATACAAAACAATAAAGCCGGAATTGGATACCAATTTTGCGCCGGAAGGCTGTTTCTACCGTGAAGTGAACAACATTTTAGCGGAAGATACGGGATTGGGTATTTACGATCCGGACCGTTCGGATGAAACCACTGCCTGCTATAATGCGGGTTCGACCGAGGATAACTACGGCAGGATTACGATTCTGCTCCGTGATGTTACCGATGTGCAGGAACCGATCACAGGCGATACCTTTGCATACGATGCTCGGGACGAAGGCACCGAAAAGGCAGAGCAGACAACCTTTAACAGACATCAGGTTTGGGTAGGCGTCAAGGCGGAAAAGGGAGCGGACAGCTACATGTACACCACAGAATACCGCCGAAAGGACAGTTTTCAGCCAATCTACACATGGAAAGGGGAAGACGGCGTCAGCGGACAGTTCCAGGTCTACTGGGTAAACGGCCGCTTTTGCCGAAGTGCCAACGGCAAGGAGCCGGTAGAACCCAAGGACATTGGCGAGGGCGAGGATGCCCGCAAGGAGCATGTGGAGATCAGCTATACCTATGATATCAACAATCCGACGTACAGCCGATACGAACCCATTCACAAGCCGGCAGCCCGGACAACCGGAGGTGCAGCCGATGAATAGACTGATTCGCGTGCTGCGCGACCGCCGGGGCGAATCCATGGTGGAAATTCTGGTTTCCACGGTGGTGTTCATGCTGCTGCTGGGCGCGCTGAACGGCGCAGTCGGCTTTGCCTCAAATGCGCAGCGCAAGTCGGAGCAGCTCCGCAGGGACGCGACCGAACTGCAGGAAAGCGTGCGCGGGAATGCAGAAGTCGCGGACGGCGAAGCTGCCGCGTACGATTTTAAGGTGACGACGTCGAACGGCGAAGATACCGATATTGACGCCTTCCGCGTAAAGGTAAAAAAGCAGACCGTAAACGCCAAAACCGAGGACGGCAAAACCGTGCCCTTCTACCGGTTTGCGAAGGGAGAGTGACGGCATGAAACGCATTCGCTCAATCCTGCGCGGCCGGGAAGGCATGACGCTGGTGGAACTGGTGGTCGGCGCCGGACTGCTGTGTCTGGTCATCGGCGTATTCAGCGCATCGCTGCGGCCGGCGGCCGAGGTATCGCGCCGCACGCAGGAGCTGAACAGCGCCGAGCTGATCGCGGACGACCTGCTCGAAACCGTGCGCAGCAAGGTGGAGACAGCCACGGATTACATCAAATGCTACGACAGCGGCACGGACGTGACGAATAAAACCGGCTCGTCCGAAGGCTCGGCGATTGAGTTTGGCTATGAGACCGAACAGGGATATAACGCGGCGGAGCTGCTGACGGCAGACGGCTGCGGACCAACCAAAATCGTGATTGCCGATAAGGACTCCGGTGAGCAGCCTCGAGTGGAAAAGGGTTATCTTGTCGAGCGCTATTATAAAGACGGCTACAGTCAGGATGCGGACGGCAATCCCATGGCCCGAGCCATGACGAAAACCTACGCAGAGGGCTTTTATATGGGTCTCCGCGCCGGACTGCATTTCAAAATCGACGAAGCAAAGCACACCGTTACCGCCACCGTGACAATTTACCGCGATAAGGATTTGACCGATAAAATCTATTCGGATTCGCTCATTATCGACCTGCGGTACGATATTCCGGTGAAAACCGAGGTAACGGCAACGAAAAAGCCGGCATAACGGCAATGTAATATGTGTAACTCTGCGGAGCACCGCCGCAGCTTACAGAGATAGAAAAACAAAAATAAAATTGGAGGAATAAGATCATGATGGAAAAAATGATCGCGCTGCAGCAGAAGCGCCGCAGCAAGAAGGGCGGCTTTACGCTGGTAGAGCTGATCGTAGTTCTGGTTATTCTGGCAATTCTGGCAGCGCTGCTGATTCCGGCGCTGACTGGTTATATTGATAAGGCAAAGGAGAAGCGAATTGTTGCAGAGACTCGTCAGGTAGTTATGGCTGCTCAGACATTGTTGGATGAGGACTACGGTTCAGGCGTTGCTACGAAGGATACTACTACCTACACTACTGGCGAGTTTACTCAGCAGAAGGTTGCTGATTTGGCTGAGGTAGATAAGGATAAGATTACTCAGATGACAGTAGCAAATGGTAAGGTTTCTGTAGTTAAGTATACGGATGGTAAGGTTTGCACATATACACAGTCTAACGGTCAGTATGTAGTAGCCAACTCCTGATTTGGCTGAAATTAAGACCGCTGATAATATTAAAAGTGTAAAGGTTACTAAGGGTAAGATTTCACATGCTGAGTATCAGGAAGGTACAAATGGCAAGAAGTGCACCTTTGATGGTACGATTACACGGTATCTTGATTATGCCTAACCCAATCACCCACCCCGCCCGCACCGCACCGTCTAACCACGGTGCGGTACGGTGCCCGTCGGTGGTGACTTGATTCATACCGCTGTAACGATGCGGAACGCAGTAACGGTGCCTGCGTTCGGCTTGCGGACGGTATGGCGGGTCACAGCCCCTTAATGTTTAAGTGGCTGTGACCTGTCATGCGGTTTTTGTATGGCAGATTCTATTTGTAAAAAATCATTTCAAACCAACCCAAACGAGGAGGAAACCAATGCTTTACATCGCCTATGCTGTATTATGGCTGTTACGGTTCGCATTGGGCGCATGCGTATTCAGCTTTCTCGGTGTGGTGGTATGGCGCCTGCCGCGCAGAGAGAGTGGTGAAGGGACGCAGTCACTGTCCGGTGTGCGGGCGCACGCTGTCGGCGGCGGAGCTGCTCCCGTGCCTGAGTTATCTCCTGCAGGGCGGCAAATGCCGCGGCTGCGGCGCAAAAATCCCCGCAAGGGATTTCTGGATCGAGGTGCTCGGCGGCTTGTGCTCCTGTGCCTGCGCATACGCCTTCGGCGGCGAGACCGCACAGGCGGCGCTGGCGTTCGCCGTGCTCGGTATTCTGACGGTCGTGGCGCTCATGGATATGGACACGCTTGAAATCTACGACCGGTTTCCGGTGCTGCTGTTTGTCTGCGGCATCGCTGCGCACATACTTATCCCCAGCTTGGGGATAAAATCGCGGCTGATCGGCTGCGTGATCGTCAGCGTACCGATGCTGCTTCTGGCGCTTATCGTGCCCGGCGGCTTCGGCGGCGGTGATATCAAGCTGATGTTCGGCGCGGGCTTTTTCCTCGGCGCAAAGCTGACGGTCGTTGCCGCGTTTATCGGCATTCTGCTCGGCGGCGGCTTCGGCGCGCTGCTGCTCGCCCAAAAGAAGGCAAACCGGAAAAGCCAGTTCGCATTCGGTCCGTTTTTGTGCATCGGCATTGCGATCGCCATGTTTTTCGGAGAAACGATCGCGGACTGGTATATGGGATTATTGTAATGAATGGAGAGGAGGGTCAGCATGGCTGCATCCAACAACCACAGGCTGACCGTCACGGTCAAACCGAACAGCGGTCACACGCTGTTCCGCTACACGGCAAAGGACATAGACGGAAAGGTAGTCCGCGGCGCAATGGAAGCTGCGGACTATGACACGTTGTATACCCAATTACTCGCTCAGGGGCTGTATCTGCAGAGTGCGACCCGCCGCGGTGCAGGCCGCAAGCCGCGCACGCTGCGTCCGCAGGAGCTGAGCGACCTGTGCCGTCAGCTGTCCACGCTGCTGGCTTCGGGCGTCAGTCTGGTGCGCGCGCTGACGATCATCTCGCAGGATGAGGGCATCAGCGCGGGTCTGCGCCGCATTTACGAGAGTGTGCTGGGTGAAGTCCGGAAAGGCTCGAGCCTTTCTGCCGCACTCGAGGCGCAGCAGGTGTTCCCAACGCTCATGCTCGGCATGATCCGCGCAGGCGAGGGCAGCGGCAAGCTGGATCAGGTCGCGGAGCGGCTCCCCCTCCATTACGAGAAGGCGCACCAGATGAACCAGCAGGTCAAGTCGGCGCTCATGTACCCGATGATCCTTGCGATTCTGGCGGTCGCGGTCGTTATCGTTATCGTAACCTTCGTGCTGCCGCAGTTCAGCGATCTGTTCTCCACAATGGATTCGCTGCCGGGCGTTACGCTGGCGCTGATGGCGTTTTCCAATTTTATGGTTACCAAATGGTATCTGATGATACTGGGTGTCGCGGCAGCGGTCGTGGTTATCCGCACGCTGCTGCGCATTCCGGCCGTCCGGCTGGAAATGGATCGGCGCAAGCTCAAAATGCCGGTTTTCGGTCCGCTCAATCAGGTTATCTGCACGGCGCGGTTCGCGCGAACCATTAGCAGCCTGTACTCGAGCGGTCTGCCGATCGTCACTGCGCTGCAGACCGCCCGTGATACCATCGGCAACGCCTACATCGTTTCGCAGTTCGATGATGTGCTCGTGCAGGTGCGTTCGGGCGTCAGCCTGTCCGCCGCCCTCGAGACCGTAGACGGCTTTCAGCGCAAGCTGTGCAGCAGCATTGCAGTTGGCGAGGAGACCGGACGACTGGACTCCATGCTGGATTCCATCGCGGATTCGATGGAGTATGATGCACAGCAGGCGAGCAAGCGCATGATGACCATTCTGGAGCCGATGCTGATCGTGCTGATGGCGTTCGTGGTCGGCTTTATCATTATCGCAGTCATGTCGCCGATCATCGGCTCGTACAGTGCGATTGAGAGTTCGGGGAACGTATAATCTCGGAAACGTGTAAACCTCACAAAAAGGGGAGAAATGAGAATGAACACAACCGTTTTGGCGCTGCAGGAGGAGCAGGTGCTTGTCGCGGTCGGCAAGTCCGGCGCCTTCCGTGCAGGCGCTTTACAGTGCCCCCGCACACGGCGGCGGCATGGAAAACTGGGAGAAGGCGATAGGCGCACTCTGGCAGCAGCACAGGCTGCCGACCCGCGGCATCACGCTCGTCCTGCCGGATGAGGCGGTTGCCACCAAGACTATCACCGCACCGAGCATGCCGGTAAACAAGCTGGAGGAGCTTGTGCGGCACGAAATGCGTCCGCGGGAGGATCAGCTTGCGGCGGCGGACTATGTGCCGCTCGGCACAGATGCCGAAGGCCGTCAGCAGCTGTTCTGCGCTGCCTGCCGCAAGGAAACGATGGAGGAATACCTTGCAATGACCGACCGGCTCGGCCTGCGCCTGCAGAGCGTTACCGTTACTATGGCAGGACGGCTCAAGCTCCTGCATGCCATGCAGTCCATGCAGGGCAAGACCTGTATCTGGCTGTGCTTTGAGGGCAGCAGCGTGCTTTCGCTGCTGGTCGAGAACGGCGAGTACCGTTATTCCAGCCGCAGCCGTATTTTCAGTGAGCCGGGCACGGTGGATTTCGGCACCGAGATGACGAGAAACGTTTCCGGCACCATGCAGTTCCACACGGCAAGCCGCTCGGGCGGCACGCTGACCGATGTGTATTACGCCGGCTGCTCGGATGATGATTTCGAGGTGTGTCTGGCGGGTATCCGCGGTCTGGGTCTGAAAGTGAGCCGTCTGCCCGAATGCCGTGCGTTCCGCGCCCTGCCGAACGGCGAGCGGCTGGACGACTGGCTCGGCTGTGCCGAGACTTTGATTCGAACCGTGCTTCGTGCAAACAAGGAGCTGGATCTGCTCCGCAGCTATCGGCGTTTGTCCCGCGGCAGCAAAGGGCAGACCGGCCTGCTGCACAGCTTCTACACACCGATTGCGGTGTGTCTGGTGGTGTGCGCTGCGGTCTGGTGTGTGTTCCTGCAGATGAACAGCAGCCTGAGCCACAGGACCGACGACATCAATAACTGGCTGAACGATCCGACCGTGATCGAGCAGTACAACGAGGCTGCCGAAAAGCAGCAGCGCAATGACAATCTGGTGCAGGGACTGCAGCAGGTGCGCAATCTGACGGACGCGCTTGCCACCTATCCGCAGGTGGACAGCGCCCTGATGAGCAAGATCGGCGCGGCAGGCGGCGCTCAGGTCAGCATGGTGCTGACCGGCTATGATGCGGCTACCGGCGCGCTGCAGTTCGATGCACAGAGCGGCAGCGTTATCGACATTCCGAGCTATGTGCTCAAGCTGCAGAAAACCGGCCTGTTCCGCAAGGTGGACTACACCGGCTATACTTATGAGGACGGCGTGTACGTCCTCAGCCTGAACTGTATCCTGCTGGGAGAGGAGGCAGCCGAATGAACATCGTTGTAACCGAACGTGATAAAAAGCTGCTCCGGCTGGTGGCCTGTCTGGCGATAATCGTTATTTTCGGCATGTATCTCATCCGTCCTGCGATGGAAAATCACGAAACGCTGCAGAACGAGTATGACGCCGCCGAACAGAAGCAGCAGGAATATCAGACGCAGATTGCCGCACTTGCGACGATTGACGACATTATCGCGGAGAATGAAGCCGCGCTGAACACGGCAAGCGAAAAATACTACAAGAGCGATCTGGAAACCCGTCAGATGGACGATATCATCACGGGTATCGCGCTCGAGAACGGGCTGTTTCCGCAGTCGCTGACGCTGACGGAAGCCGCTCCGGGTGCGGTCAGCGCGTATCTCACCGAGCAGGAAGCTGCGCAGACGGACGGCAGTGCGGACACCTCGTCCGATGCGGAATCCGCCGATTCGACCGACGATTCGACCGACGATACATCGGCAACGCTGATACAGCCGGTCAACTACGTTTATATCGGCACTGCGACTATCTCGGCGCAGGGCGCTGTAACCCAGTGGCTGAACTTCCTCGATGAGGTGGAGCACAGGTACAAGGGTCTGCGTGTGACCAATTTCAGTATTGCAGACTATGATTATGTGGCAAACAACACGCAGACGGTCAGCACCAATCTGATCACCGGCACGCTGGAGATCTACATGTGTGTCAGCGACAAGGAGGCAGACGCATGAAAACCAATTTGCGTATCGGCGAAGTGCTGATGGAGCGCAATTACATCACGCAGGAGCAGATGGAGCAGGCGCTCGCCTATCAGAAGGAGCACCGTGAAAAGCGAGTCGGTCAGATCCTGATCGAGCTGGGCTTTGTCACCGAGGCGCAGGTGCTCGAGGCACTGGCTGCCCGTCTGGGACTGGAGATCGTGAGCATCGGACAGATGCAGGTCGATCTGACCGCTGTCCGCATGATTCCGCGCGAGCTGGCGGAAAAGCAGAACCTGCTTGCGGTCGGCTTTGCGGACAAGAACCTCGAGGTCGTGACGAACGATCCGCTCAACTACTTTGCCTTTGAGGAAGTGCGCCAGCTGACCGGCTGTCAGGTGGTCATCCGCCTGAGCGAAATGGGTCCGCTGCAGAGCGCAATCCGCTACTATTACGCCGAGGTCGGTGCACAGCAGGCGGCACAGACCGCCAACGAGGACTTTGCAGAGCGCAATGTGGAGG